>Ga0209935_1001203_pt1 | contig 44347 bp, 25 predicted proteins | sample ThiBio_1000_plan_2_FD_183958 | JGI IMG/M metagenome (GOLD analysis project Ga0209935, IMG submission 183958) | Wastewater bioreactor microbial communities from Cape Town, South Africa - Thiocy_cont_1000_plan (SPAdes) | ecosystem: Engineered > Bioreactor > Thiocyanate-remediating >... | reverse complement strand
AACGCCGCCATCGCCGGCTACGTCCGCTGGCACAACACCCGAGCCACACCGAAGGTCAACTTCGCCACCGACTCACCGATCCGAACCTGGACCGATTACCCGGCCAGGGCTGCGTGACAAGCCACTAAACAGCACCGACCTGATGTACAACTGAGCTTGACCCCCAGAGCCGGACACTGACGGTGTGGGGTCAGTGATCTTGGTCGGGCTCGGTGTGGGCTGCTTCGTAGTCCGTAGGCGAAAGCATTCCGATGCTGGAATGGCGCCGCTTGGGGTTGTACCAGCACTCTATCCACTCGAATATCGCGGTGGCAAGCTCGGCACGAGTTTTCCATGTTCGGGAGTCGAGGAGCTCTAGTTGCATGGTGCCCCAGAAGGATTCCATCATGGAGTTGTCGTAGCAATCGCCGATCGAGCCCATCGATCCGACGAGGCCGGCGTCGACCAACCGCTGCCCGAATGCCCACGATGTGAACTGCGACCCGTGATCCGAATGCAGGATCGCGGAATGACGTTCCGGGCCACGGCGGGTGATCGCCATCCCCAACGCATCGACGACCAGCGCGGTGCGCATGTTGTTGTCGATCGACCATCCCACGATGCGTCGTGAGTATGTGTCGAGAACTGCGGCGCAGTACACCTTCCCTTCCAGAGTGGGGTGTTCGGTGATGTCGGTGCACCACAGTTCGTCGGGTCCATCGACGACGAAGTCGCGGTCGACCAGGTCGGCGTAGAGCTCGGCGTGCTGGTCACGGGCGGTGCAGCCGCGGCGCCGGCGCCGGTAGAGACCCTGAATCCCGGCCTCCCGCATCAGCCGGGCGACCCGCTTGTGGTTGACCGCGATGCCGAGACCGAGGGTCAACTCGGCGTGCATCCGCGGCCAGCCGTAGGTGCCGCGGGAGTCGACGTGGATCTTCTCGATGTGTTTGAGCAACAACTCGTTCTCCAGCGTGCGGACTGATTTCGTTCCGGATCGCCATTCGTAGTAGCCCTGGCGGCGGACGCGCAGTACCCGGCAGGCCACCGCGACGTCGAAGCCGTCGTCGGCGAGTTCACGGACCAGCGGGAAAACTACTTTGGGAGGACGTTCTCCCGGGCGAAGTAGGCGGCGGCACGCTTGAGGATCTCGTTCTCGATCTCGAGGCGGCGTTTGTCCTTGCGGAGCTCGGCCAGCTCGCGTTTCTCGTCGCTGGTCAGCCGTGTCGCCGACGGGTTGCCGTTATCGGCGTCGTCCTGGGCGATCCAGTTCCGCAGGCACGACTCGGAGATGCGCAGGTCTTTCGCGATCGCTGCGATGGGTTGCTCGCCGAGACGGGCGAGCTCGACGGCGCGGCGCCGGAACTCCGGCGGGTGAGGTGCGGGCACGAACGACATCCTCCCTGGCGGACCGGGGTCCACCTCAGGTGACGTGTCCGGCGTCAGGGGTCAAGCTCACAACCAGGCGCGGCAAGCCCCTTTCAGCGTTCACACCGACGTCGCCACTGCGTGATTGTGGCTTCGCGGACCGGATTTGGCCGATCCTGGCGAGCTAGTCGCGGGCCAGGCAGCGGATGTAGCCCGGTGCGTCGTCGCGTGTCATGGTCCGGTGAAAGACCCCTTCGATGAGTTTGGGCCAAGGCCGTTCGAGCGCTTAGCCATTGAGGCTGTAGGTGGTCAGGTCGCCACTGTTCTGCTTCACGACATATGCCTGGCCGTCGGCGCCCGGCGCGAGGTCGATAGGGCCGCCGTCCACGGAGAGCGTTTGCGTCACGACGTTGGTCGTCAGGTCGATAACTGTGACGGTGTCTGACCGCGGGCTTGTGACGTACGCCAAGCGGCCGTCTGGGGACAGCACGACTTTCTGCGGCTCTCTGCCGACCGGGATGGCGGTGATTTCTGCGCGGTTGATTACGTCGATGACTGACATAGTGTTGGAGCCCGAGTTGGCGACGTAGGCGTAGCGGCCATCGTGGCTGAAGACGATGCCCTGCGGGGCCTCGCCAGCGCGGACGCTGCTGGCGACCTCTTCTTTAGCGGTGTCGATCTCGAAGACGCGGTCCTCGAACCATTGTCGCGTGGCCGATACGAGCACACGGGAACCGTCGGGTGAGACCGCGAGTCCGCCAAGCGTGTCGCCCCAGAACGGGGCGACGTCGACCTCGCCGACAACCGCTCGTCTGGCGGTGTCGACGATCGAGACGCTACCTGCGTCGGCGTTGCTCACGTACGCGCGGCGGCCATCCCGGCTAAGCGCGACGTCTACTGGGCCGTCGCCGACGGGGATCGATGCGAGGACCGACCGTTTCGCAACGTCGATCATCGAGAGCGTGTTGGTGCCACGGTTCGGGACGTACGCCGTGCTGTTGTCTGCGGACAACGCCACCGCTTCGGGTTCGTCGCCGACCCGGATCGACGCCACGACCGTGCGGCGGGTGAGATCGACGACACCGACCGCGTCGGATCCGGTTTCGGCCACCAGGGCGAGCTTCCCGGTGCTATCGACTGCGATCGCATGCGGCGCGGTGCCGACGGCGATGTCGGCGGGCGGTGGAGTAGGCGCATCGCCGTTGCCGGCCGTCCACAGGAACCATCCCGTGAGGCCCCCGGCGGCGACTATCGCGAGGATCCAGCGACCCCATAGGGGACGTCTGTGGGCGGCCGCCCTTGCCGTCATCTGTCGCGTCTGGGGCTTGGGACGGGGTGTCTCCGGTTGAGGCTTCTTGAGCTTGGAGTTGGTGGGGGCTTCGCCATTGCCATCGCCACCGGCTGTCTGGGCCGCGGCGGCGCGTGGCTGGGTCAACGGCCTTCCCCGCTCCCACGCGGTCAGCTGATCGTGCCTATTGAGCACGTCCTCCACCGCGTCGACCAGTTGGCCGGCTGTTGTGAAGCGAGCTTGCGGATCGGTGGCGAAACCGCGTTCGAGCACGCCGTTGCAGGCCATCGGCAGCTTCGGATTGGCTTCGGTTGCCTTCGGCAGTCGGCGGTTCCCCGCAGTATCCGCAAGGTTGCCGGTCGGGAAGGCCATCTGTCCCGTCAGGGCCTCATACATGACACAAGCGAGCGAGTACACGTCCACGCCAGTGTGCGGCCTGTCCTCTTCGCCGTTCATGGCGGCCGTAATTCGTTCGGGCGCAACGTACTGGCGCGTACCAATGACCCCATCGGTTTTGCCGGAGTCGGTCGTCGCCTCGATCTCTTTGCCGATTCCGAAGTCGATGAGATGCGCGGTCTCCGGCGTACTCTTGCTGACCAGGATGTTGTTGGGCTTGACGTCGCGGTGGACGAGGCGGTTCTTGTGTGCGGTGTCGAGCGCGGACGCGATTTGGCCGAGGATACGAACGGCTCGGCGCGGTGCCAGCGGTCCCTCTGCTACCAGCTTGCCGAGATCAGTTCCGTCGATCCACTCCATGGCGAGGTACGGATCCCCGTTCTCCGCGCCCGCGTCGTAAACGACGACGATGTTGGGGTGCTTCAGGTTCCCGGCGAGTTGGGGTTCACGCAGGAAGCGCGTGCGGTACTGCTCATCGGCTGCGTGCTTGGGGAGGAGGACCTTGAGCGCGACGGTCCTCTTGATCACCGGGTCGTGGGCCTTCCATACCTGGCCCATCCCACCTTCCCCGATCAACTTGATGAGGACGTAACGTCCGATCTTCAACCGCTGCTGCACGATCACCTCCGTTGTGCGCCAACCGGTGATTGCGATCGCGTCGCGGGCGGCGACGTCGTGGGTCTCACAGCGTGGAGATGCGGGGGCTCGAGACCTCCAGGAGATGTCGCAGCGGGCAGTGGAAACACACCACGGACGGAGGATGATCCGGTGTGTCCTCGTTGCGATGTCGTCGCTTTTTGGCGTGTCGTTCCCGTTCGTGCCGTTGCGGGGTGGTCCCGAGCGACGCCCCGACCGCGATCGCCGCCTGCGTCTCGGTCCGCCGGACTGTCCTGTGCGCGAGGCTTGCCCCGGCGGCGCCTCACAGCGAAGTGCTGGGGTCCTGCTGTCGATCGGTCCTGATCGAGGTCCATAGATCCCCCAGTGGTCTCGGTCGGCGGTACCTGCTGGTCCGAAGTCGGTCGTAGTGCAAGCATGACGCCCGCAAGCATCGGAACGACATCAGCCAGTCCGGGCATGACCGTCTGCAGATGGGTCATGTGCAAGAGCGCCAATGCAAGTGCAGCTACTTTGAGTAGCGATGAACGTTGATTTCTTGCTGGTAAAGGACCGAACGGGTGACAGGAAGCAGCTGAGGGATGATGACGGCACGGGGTCCGGCAGTGATCCGGCGCAGGCTCGGAGCGGCATTGAAGCAGCTTCGAGTCGGGCGGGGGCTGCATCTTCAAGCGGTCGCGCAGCAGCTGGAGGTGTCCTCGTCGAAGTTGAGCCGGCTGGAGACGGGCGCCGTGGCTCCACGGATCCGTGACGTGCGTGATCTTCTGGAGATCTACCAGGCGCCGGATGAGTCTCGCGCACGGATCCTGGAGTGGGCCCATGATGCGAAGGAGCCAGGCTGGTGGCAGCCGTTCTCGGCGGCCGTGCCGGCAGACCTCGATCTGTACATCTCACTTGAGGCAGAAGCTCGAAAGATCCGCATGTACAGCCTTCCCGTCTCTGGGCTACTGCAGACGCCGGACTATGCGCGCATGCTCCTGGCCGGGGTTGCGCCTTATGTCACGTCTGAGGAGCTGGACAACTTGATCCGGGTGCGGATCGGACGGCAGGTCGTCATTGCGCCTGATCGTCCAGGTGCACCGCCGGTGGAGTTGCATGTCGTGCTCGATGAGGCTGCGCTGCGCCGGGGGACGAGCCCGTCAGTGCTGGAGCGACAGTTGGTCGAAATCCTGGCCCGCAACGAGTGGGCCAACGTGACGATCCAGATCTTGCCGTTCGATGCCGGGTTCACGATCCCCACGAGCACGTTCGCTATCTTCGAGCCTCGAGATGTTCGTGACGGCGTCGTCGTCAACGTTGAAAGCTCGGGCCAAGACGCCTACTTCGACACGGCTGGCGAGATTGCGAAGTATGAGCAGATGTGGCAGGACCTGATGGTGAAGACCTTGAACCCCGAGGCCTCAGTAGCCTTCGTGCGCAGCCTCGTCAACAGCAGCGCGAAGTAGGTGCGGCCTGATCAGTCGAACTCGCCGTTGCGCGCGCCAGCAAGGAATGCGCGCCACTCATCAGCGGTGAAGAGGAGAATCGGACCGTCAGTCGCCTTGGTGTCACGCACTGCTCGGCCACCGTCGGGCAGCGTTGCCACGCCTACACAGCCCCCGTGATGACAAAAGCTGCTCACCGCAAACGACAGGTCTCTCATCATTTCGGCGGAGGGAGTAGCTGTTGATGGGGCGCCCAGATTCATGGGGCCGGAGCTTTCCCGTGACCTGATGGGTGCTCTACGTGGCGGGGTATGCAGTTTTGAACCTCGGCCGCCTGCCTTGACCTGCGAAGATGAACCCCTCGATGACTAGCGGTCGGGATCGCGGGATGAACGCGCAGCTAGGCGGTAGCAGTTGGTCGCCGAGAGGTTAGGCCATTCGTGTCGCGGGGCCGGTCCAAGCTTCACCGGAGGTGGAAGCGACGTGTAAGGCGCTGGTACTGCTCCACCGCAGCGCGGGCGTCGCCTCGTCGAGTCGGGTTGCGTCCCGTGGAGTGGTGGAGTTCGGGTTCGCTGGTCTCGGCGTGGCGAGGATGATCGAGGCGGCCATCGTGTGACGGTCAGTGAGACCTGGCTAAGGGTTCTCACGAAGGGACACGACACACGATGGCCATGGACCATGCTGCCCTACTCGAAGTCTTGGACGTGTTGAAGGCCGGTGACCGGGTCCGGGTCGCGGCCGAGACGATGTACCAGGCGTTGATCGACACCGAGGTGTCGGCCGTGAATGGCGCGGGGCCGTGGGAGCGAAGCCCGGCGCGCACGAACCAGCGCAACGGCGCCAGTTCTCGGACGTTGTCCACGCCGGCTGGGGATCTGGCGTTGCGGATCGGAGAAGCTGCGCGCCGGGTCGTTCTTCCCCGCCCTTTTGGATCGTCGTCGGCGGGTGGATCATGCGTTGTTCGCGGTGGTGATGGAGGCCTAGCCCCGGCTCTTCATGACAGGTCCGGTGTGTCCGGGTCCGGATAGACGAAAGTGCCCCGCTACCAGGGGAGACTGTGCTTGCTGAGGGCCCAGATCTTCCAGGTAGAGGAGCACTTTCGAGGTGCAGGCTACAACGACCAGACCGAAGATCACGGCAGCCGCGGACGGCGAGGGCGTGGTGTCGCACGCTGGGTCTCGGCTGCTCGCCGACATCGCGGACCGGACCACGCTGACCGGGCAACTCGGCGAGACGCTCGCCGGGCTGCGCAAGCCCCGGGCCCGGCACGATCCGGGCCGGGTCCCGGTCGACATGGCAGTTGCGGTCGCCGACGGCGCGACGACGATCTCCGACGTCGCGGTGCTGGCCGATCAGGCCGCGCTGTTCGGGGCGGTGGCGTCGGACTCGACGTGCTGGCGGCTGCTGGACCGCCTCGACACCGCCGGGTTGGGTGCGGTCGCACGGGCTCGGGCCGCGGCCCGGGAGGTGGTCTGGGCGCAGCGCGCCGAGCTGACCGGGCAGCCGTTCCCGCCCGCTCGGGCGGCCGGGCGTGACCTGCCGGGTCTGGTGATCGACCTGGACGCGTCGGTCGTGGTCTGTCACAGCGAGAAGGAGTTGGCGGCGCCGACGTTCAAGAAGACGTTCGGGTTCCACCCGATGCTGGCGTTCTGCGACAACACCGGCGAGTTCCTCGCCGCCACGCTGCGGCGCGGGAACGCGGGCAGCAACACCGCCGCTGACCGCATCGTCGTGCTGGACGCCGCGCTCGCGCAGCTGCCCGACCATCACCGTCACGGCACTCCGATCCTGGTTCGGGCCGACACCGCCGGCTGCACCCGGGAGTTCCTCGCCCACATCCGAGGCCTGCGTGATGGGGTGGTGAGCTGCGAGTTCTCGGTCGGGTGGGCGATCCGGGGTCCAGAGCGGATGGCGATCGCCACGATCGCGAAGAAGGTGTGGACCGACGCGGTCGACGCCGATGGCGGGCACCGCGACGGCGCCGGTCTGGCCGAGATCACCCGCGTGCTGCCCGCCCGGTTGCTGGTCGGCTACCCGTCCGGGACAAGGGTGATCGTACGTCGCGAGCGCCCGCATCCCGGGGCGCAACTCGACGCGTTCGAGGAGCGAGATGGCTGGCGCTACACCGCCTTCGCTACCGACACGAGCTTCGGACAGCTCGCCCATCTCGACGCCCGACATCGCGCGCACGCCCGGGTCGAGGACCGGATCCGCACAGCGAAGGACACCGGCTTGGACCACTTCCCGAGCCGGTCGTTCGCGATCAACGCCGCCTGGCTGACCGTGGTCATGGTGGCGGTCGACCTGATCGCCTGGACCCAGCACCTGCTCCTGCACGGCGATCTGGCGAAGGCCGAGCCCAAGACGTTGCGCTACCGGCTGCTGCACGTCGCCGCCCGGCTCACCCGCGGACAACGACGGCTCTGGCTACGGATCCAGCGCACCTGGCCCTGGGCCCGCGACCTCGCTGCGGCGTTCGCCCGGCTCGCCGCGCTGCCCGTCCCGACCGGTTAATCCTCGATCCCGACACGACGAGCGGCGGGAGCGACCGGCAGAACCAGCACGCCGGCGGCATCACCATGCCCACTACCAGGGAACGGCACCGGCCAGGCCGACAGACGCAATCACAAGATCGCTCCACGGCATCCATGAATCACCGGGGCTAGTCAGGCGTTCTGGGGCGTCCCGGCACGTCCTGGGTGACGGGCCCGGGACCCGCGCGCTGATCGGTGTGCTGCTGCTGCACCACACCATGCCCGCCCACGCCGTGCTCGCCGGGATGGCCGCCGCGCTGCAGCTGGGTCGTCACGATCCGACCTCGTTGCGGTCGAGGCCCGCCGCCACCTCACCGGCCCGGCTATCGCGCCAGTGGCTCTACCTGCCGCGGTGTCCAGGGTGCTGTCCCAAGCCGCCCCGCACCGACACCGACCGCCCGCCACCCATCGCTGCGCGGCTACGACACGTTGCTCGATGACGAACCCCTGTCGGAAGGCCACCGCATAACCGCCGCACCCACCACCCCGCCACAGGCGGTGCCGCCGGTGGCCGCGTTGACCGACCCCGCCGCCGAGGCCGCGATCGGCGCCGCCTGCCACACGCTGCATCTGCCCTGTGGGGTTCCAAAACTGTCGACGATCAGGTAATTCCTCAGGGGCTGCGATCAAGTCGGACGCGCGCGGGCGGACGGCGCCGGGCGCCGAGCCAGGGCGGCTGCAAGCTGCTCGACGGCGAACCGGTCGCCAGCGGCAGCTCGGGTTCTGAGCGGTCCGAGGTCGCGGTAGCGAGCGAGCCTGCGGGCGAGGGCGTCGGCGGCAAGAGGGTCGCCCATGTCGGCCCGCCGGGCAAGATCGGCGATGTCGCGCCGCCCCGCCAGCACCTGCACCGCGGCGCGCCCGAACGGATCTCGCGATTCGATGATCCGCGATCGCAGGCCGTCCTCGTCGCGTCGACGCGCGAGCGCCGACGCGAGCGCCGAGCGGGCGTCGCCGTCACCCGCGTCGGCTCGCGCGGCGAGCGGAGCGAGATCACGGTGGACCGCGAGCTCGCGAGCCAGCGCATAACTCGCGGTGGTGTTTCCTGCGTCCGCCGCAGCCGTCAGGGCGCTGATGTTGTGGCAGGCTGTCCAACCCCGGGCCAGCACCTCGCGGGCGGGCAGCCAGCCCTGCTCGGCCAGGCGGCACAGGGCTTCCCCGTCGCCTCGTCGTCCCAGATGGGAAGCCACCTTCAGCACGGCCCACGTTTCGCCGGCATCGGCCCGGCGCAGATCCTCGTCGTGCAGCGGCAAACGACCGAGCTGGTCTGCTGCCGCTGAGTCTCCGCGGCCGGCCAGCACAACGAGCGCCCGCCGGTCGCCGCGGTAGCGCAGGGCCTGGGCCCTGGCTGAGGCGGCGAGGGCGTCGCCGCCTGCCGCACGCGCCGTGAGTTCGTCGAGATCGGCGGTTCGAGCCCACCGGAGGATGGCGGACCCGCCGCTCTCGCGATCACGAATCCGACGTGCGGCAACAGCGTCACCGTGTGCGGCCCGATCAGCGAGGACGTCGAAGTCGCCGCGACGTTCCAGCACGTCCGCAAGCTCGCGCGCGGCGTGCTCGTCTCCGCTGTCGGCGCGGGCGGCGAGAGCGCTCAGGTTCGGCCGCTCGGCCAGTATCCGGGCCAGCCGGCGGCCCGCCGCGTCATCGGCGGTGTCGGCCCGCTCGGTAAGTTGGTCGAGATCGCGGCACCGGACCAGGACGTCGGCCAGTTGCCACGCGGCGTGCGTGTCCCCGTCGTCGGCGCGACGCATGAGAGGAGCGATGTCGCCCCGAGCGGCGAGTACCTCGGCCAGCTGAACGGCCGCGGCAGGATCGCCGTCGTCGGCGCGGGCGGTGAGCTCGTCCAGGTCGTCGGCCAGCACTTGCGCCAGCTCGGCCTGCGCGATGTACTCGCCGCGATCGGCCCGTGCGGTCAGGCCGGCGCGGTCGCCCCTGCGGGCCAGCAGGTGTGCCAGCTCGTCCCGTGCGCGATCGTCGCCGCACTCGGCACGTTCGGTCAGTTCACCGACCTGCCCCCGTCCGGCGAGCAGCCTGGCCAACGCGATCTGGGCGGAACGGTCGTTCCGGTCGGCTCGGCGGGTGAGCCGCTCGACAGCGTTGCTGCGAACCAGGGCGGTGGCCAACGCCGCCGCTGCCGGCTCGTCGCCGGTGTCCGCCCGTCTCTCGACACCCTCGAGATCGCCACGGACGACCCAGAGGGCGGCGAGCCGCCCGGCGGCCGCAGGGTTGCCGGCGTTGACGAGCCGAGTGATCGCCTCCTCGTCACCTCGCGCCGCGAGCAGGTCGACAATGGAGGACGGCGCGTCCGGACGCGCCAAGAGCAGGTCGAGCGATCCGCGATCGGCCAGCAGCTTGCCCAGCTCTGCGACAGCACGCCGGTCACCGCCGTCAGCTCGGCGGGTCAGCTCGGCGACATCACCGCGCCGGGCCAAGAGCCGGACGAGCTGCGCGGCCGCGATCTCGTCGCGCTCGGCGCGCAGGGTCAGCGTCTCCGCATCCCCCTGCTCGGCCAGCACCATTGCCAGCCGTCGGGCGGCAAGGCGGTCGCCCCGATCGGCCCGCTTTCCCAGACCGACGAGATCGCCCGCCCGGACGAGAGCGGCGGCGAGCTCCCACCGTGCGGCGAAGTCGCCGGTCTCCGCCCGCCGCCGGAGCGCATCGACATCGCCCCGCCACGCGAGCACGTAGGCGAGCTGCCGCGTCGCGTCGACGTCACCGCCGTCGGCCAGGATCGTCAGGGGGCCGTCATCGCCGCGTTCGGCAGCGGCTCGGGCCAGCTGGCGAGCGGCACTGCCGTCGCCGGCGTTCGCGCGTTCGGTGAGCGCGTCGAGATCCCCGAGCCGGGACAGGCGCAGCGCGAGGTGCCGCGCCGCGGCCGTGACACCGGCGTCGGCGAGTCGGGCCAGGCCGTGGCGGTCGCCGCGAACGTCCATGGCCCAGGCGAGCCAGCGTTCGGCGTGCTTGTCGCCGCTCTCGGACCGGGCGGCGAGCTCGTCGACGTCGCCCTTGAAGGCCAGCAGGCGAGCGAGGACCCCGGCCGCCTCTGTGTTCCCGTCGGCTGCCCTTCGACGCAGACCGTCCGCATCCTTCATCCTGCCGAGCAGCTCGGCAAGCCTCCAGGCGGCCCGCTGATCGGCCCGAGCAAGCTGGTCCAGCCCGGCGACGTCCTCGAAGAGGGTCAGGAACTCGACCTGCTCGGTCCCGGTTGCCCTGCAAGTGAGCTCGTCGAGAACCCCGCGCTGACCGGCTCTGCGGGCCGCGGCGGCGATGCTGCGCATGGTCAGTGGTGTGACGTGCCGGAGCAGGATCGGCCAGAGCGGGTCGGGTACCGCCGGGGCGTCCCGCCCGCTGCCGTGACCGATGACGTAGTCGAAGACCCGGTCACCCCAACCCGGAACATATGTGAGCAGGGCGCTGGCGCCGGCTACCGGTGTTCGAGCCCACTGCAGGGCGTCGGCGACCGCTTCCCGGGTCGCGGGCACTTCCGGGTGCTCGCGGTACAGGTGGAGGACGGCGGCCAGCAGCGGCTCCGGAATTGGAGAGGTGTGGCCGGCGCGGTAGAGATCGACGGCGGCCGCGACGATCCGTGCGGCCAGTCGCTGTCGTGGATCGTCACTGGTTCGGGCCCGGTCGAGGTGATCCAGCAGCTGGGGCCCGGCCGCGAGCCATTCGGCGATGCCGTAGCGGTCACCGATGTGGTCCAGGGCATCACGAATCAGCGGATCGTCCAGCCCGCGGGCCTCCCTCAGCTCGTTGCCCTCCGGACGCCGCGACAACGTGATGCGCTGCGCTCGATCGGCGATCGTGCGCCAGGCGGGCGTGGAGCGCACTTCACGCTCGGCGTCGGTGCGCATGGTGGCGATCAGCACCGTCGGTCCAGGCGTCAACGCGAGCAGGCGTCGCATCGCGCCCGGACCGTCCGGTTGGCGGAGCACATCCTGCAACTCGTCCAACCACACCACGCAGTAGCGCAGATCCAGCCTCGCGTCGAGAAGCTTCACGAGGTCGGCCGCGCTGTGCGGGTACAACAGACGGAAGGCGCCGAGTTCGGCCCGGACCGCCTCGGCGGCGGCACGAGTCTTCCCGGCAGCGGAGTCGCCGGTCACCAGCACGAAACCCACCGCCTGGCCGGACTCGTCACGACCGACGAATCCGGCCAGCGCGGACGCAATACCGTCCGATCCCGTTCGCGCAGTACGTAGGCGGGAAGACCGGGCACGTCCGCATCGGCTCGCCCGTCCGGCCTCGCGATCGGACGATGGACGCCCAACATCGTCCAGTCGGTGATCTCGCTGACCAACGGCAGCCTGTGAGTGTCGGTGAGCACCATGGCGTAGTCAGCCCACCGGGGCTGCGGATGGGCGGACCGCGCCACCTCCTCGGCCTGCGCGTTGCGGAGCAGCAATTCGATGTCGGGCCACGCACGCGGGTGGCATGCCTCGATCACCGCCTTGAGCCGATCGCGATCGGGCACCTTCCGGGTCGCGAGCAACTCCGAGATCCGCTTCCCGGTGAGCCGGCCGACGGCCGCCTCCGCTAGCTGGTCCAGCTTGTCGAAGCGCCGGCAGCCCTCCACGATCGCGCGCGCTTCGGCCATCAGGGCGCGCAGCGCTGGCAGCTCAATGTTCGGTCCTTCTCCGAGACGGATGCTCATGACGAAGACCGTCCGGGCAGGTCCGGAAAGTCGTCCGGACCGCGCTGGTCAGTACGTCGACCATCCGGCCGAGGCTCGCGGACCGGCGCGAGCACGTGCGCACTGGGCGTCGATCGGTCCGGGCCACGGACCCGACAACTGCCTGTGAGGTCACCCATGCGCACCGTTCGCCCCCCATTGCTGACGTCCTCGAACCTGCTCGTGGCGAGCGGGCTGCTCGTGGGGCTCCCGCCGGGAGCCGCGCTCGCGTACCTTCTCGTCACCATCCTTCTGCCCGTTGTCCTCATCGTATTCGCCTGCCGCGGCGCGACACCCGCCCAACGCGGAGCGCTCGTTCGGGCCTATCTCGGCGCGTCATCGCTAGGTCGCGGGAGAGGCGAGTGTCCCTGAAAAGACGGCGTGCGGGCTGGGAGGCATCTGGAGGGCCACCAGCGACGCGCGTCGATCCGGTGTGGGCTGCGCGCGATCGCCTGGCCGAGGTCAGCCGAACCATCGGCGGATCGAGGGCGGGCGCCCCGACGTCATCCAGACACGCATCGACATACGCCGCGAAGACCGCGTCCAGAACCGTTTCGTCGACTGCAGGGGAGAGGCGTCCTGCGCCCGATCTCGACGTCACCGGCGGCGGGCCCCGCCGCTGGTGGCTGTTGGTGCGCCGGCACCGTGACACCAGTGAGCTGGCGTTCTACCGCTGCTACGCACCCGAGCCGGTGCCACTGCGAGAGCTGGTCCGGGTCGCCGGCCGCCGCTGCGGCGTTCCCGCAGCCCGGCCAGCGCGTCGCTGAACGCGTCGGTCAGGCCGCTGCGATCGGCCATGCCGGCCAGGAGCCGGGACCCGACGTGCGACACGACACCGGTCCCGTCCGCGGTCACCGTGATCATGGGTCGGGCGGTTGTAGGGTGCACGAGCGAAGTGCCTCCTCCGTGCGTTGGTTCAGAGCCTCGAGAACTCCGATCCAACCCCACTGAGCAGGCACTTTCGCGCGTTCAGGCACCGTGTCGGACCACCAACATCACACCCGTGCTGCAACAGCCGGGTTAGTGATGGCGGCAGCGTCGACAACTCGCCGCAGTTCGCCGACCCTGTTGCGCACGTTGGCCGGTTCAGGGCTGGACTGGCCGATAGGGGGGCACTCCCCGCGCTGAGGTTCGAATTTCGTGACAAGAGTTGGCAACGCATCTGCGACATGTGCAGTCAGGAAGCCAAACACCCAAACAGTCGCAACGGAGGCGGCAACTGCGTTTGTGGCAAGACCGCCGCTACAAACCAACGGATCTGCGGGTGCGGGACGTGGCGGCGGGACGACTCCGTTCAGCACGAGTGGTACCTGGCGGATCGTCAGAAATCGCGCTAACCTCGTTGCTCCACGATTGGAGCTGCCATGCGCCGTCCGACCCGTCCGTGCGAACAGTCCGATGCAAGACCATCCGCCGACCGAAGTACTGAACAACAGCAACACCTAAGATGATGCCCCGGCTCTGTTGAGCCGGGGCATCTTTATGTCAGCCCTTCTGCCACCACATCGTATATAGCCGGTCGTTTTCACTTTCTGCAAGAGTTTCAGCTCTGATGAGCTCCCAGCCGTTGTCTGCCCACCTGGTCAGCTCAGCATTGACCTTCTTAATGATGTCGGGTTCGGGCTCAGTCCCGCCAGCGACGACGTTGCTCATGCGGTATTCCATGAGAGCATCATAGCGGCCTGTCGGGTTCCAGAACCCGGCCACGGTGCCCTGATCTGCGGTCTTGGCAGCTGCTTGGTACGCGTCGATGAGGCCGCCGAGGATGGGCCGCTGCTGGATCCTGCTGTGGACGGGCCTGGGGTAGGCGATTGCGGGCGCGGCGGACATAGGCGCCGAGCTCGATGCGGCGTTCCTCGTTGAAGTAGACGACGCCCCGAGCAGGTTCAGGAACGCTGGCGCCCCCGCACCGGCGGCGGGCACGGTGATCGCGCGGGTAATCACGTCGGCTACCTCTGTTGGGCAAGAGCGTGTCCGTTTCCGATCTTCACGACGCACTCCTGCGCCGAGGTCGTTTCCGCAGGCCGTGGCCGTAGCCGCACTCGTGTAGGCATCAAGGTCCCGGATGCCCCCGCTGCCACACCTGCCCTGTCAGGTCCCAGAACCCGGCCATGGTGTCTGATCTGCAGTTTCAGGCCGCCGCCGACCTCAAGCGCGGATAGGACGTAGAGCTGCCGCAGCGTCACCGCGCAGCCGACGTGGTAGAAGTCGACGGCCAATATCGTGGCGGCCTGGGTGCGGAGGAAGCCTGCGCGCGAAACTGATCGGGACCAGCACGGCGGCGGGTCCGGACGACGCGGAGCATCAGGCGGATGCGTCGGCAGGTTAACGATCGTAGCCGCGACGATCGCCGCGCTGCTCGCCGAGACCGACCGCATAGAGAGTCGATCCGCAGAGTGCGGAACCCGAGCAACACGCGTTGGATCGCCAGCTCGACTGGCGGACGTGCGGTATTCCGAACCTGCAGTATCGATACGAACGACGCATGTGTACGGGACGGTGCTGGCCGTGGTGTCGGTGGCGGCTGGGATGGTCTCGCATGTGGCCGAGGCAGGGTGTGTTGGTGGGTGGGACGGCGCGGCGCGGGAGTCGCATGCCCGGTTCCGGGCGGGGGAGGTGTCGCCCGACGAAGGGGTTCGAGCCCCCCTCAGCTCCATTCGTGCGAGCGCACGCATCGTGCCTCAGCGTCACCGAGGGAACTTCCGGCGTCCCTTCACCCCCACGGACATGCGGTCGAATAGCACAAAGCTGAGCCCTGGGAAAGCAGGCACTTTAAGGGTCCAGTAGCAACCCCGATCGCCGCCAAACCGCTTGGCGAGGACATTGGCGTCACGGTCGATCGTGGCCATGTCGGCGGGCATCGCCACAGCGCTCCCCTTGGCGGGGCTGCCGTCTCGGGGTCGCAGGTCGTCGTCAAGGTGCGGGTGACCGGTGGCACTGTCGAACGAGAGGAGCAGCGGATCGGCGCGAACACCTTCCCGTTCCCACGGATCGTGTAGGGCGTTATAGCCGTCGAGATCGACGAACTCAGGCGGACTTCCGCCGGTGACGGCGAACCGGGGCTGGGAAGCAGGCCCCGGGCCGAGGCGCTCGTAGACGTTGCCGTCGGTCGGTCCTTCGAAGGTCCGGGGCGGGAGGAACGCGATCGGTCTCGTGATCCCGGAGTCCGGGTAGGCCGCCACGAATACGTTGTTATACGACCGGCGTACGCCTGCGAGGTGAAACTGCCTGTAGTGGGTGAAGCCCGCCCGGTTGAGGTCGGTCGGCGGCTCGTCGACGAAGGTCGCGCCTGCGTTCCTGACCAGGCACGTGTTGTGCCACAGGTCGAACGGCCCCTCGATCCCGTTGCCCTTGAAGAACTGGCCCTGCCGGAGCGGGTTGTCGCCCACCTTGCCCGGCCTGATCCCGAGCGTCGGCTCACGGATATCGAACAGGTTCCGGAAGATCCGGATGCCGTCGAGCGGGGTTTCGGACGCGAAGCTCAGCGTGGTCAAGACCTTGGTCACCACGTTCCGATACACCCACGCGTCCTTGGTGTCCGAGTCCTCCGAGCCCATGAACAGCGCGTCGTCGTTGATGTTGTCCACCCAGTTGTGGTGGAAGCGCATTCCCGGTCCGAAGATGCACACGTCATGGCCGTTGACTAGCTCACAGTGGTGGACCTGGATCTCGGCCGCGTTCCGCCTGCTGGACAGGAGGTTGTTGGTGGTCGACTTGCCGAGCGTGTTGTGTTCCACGTCGGCCTGCGTCGGATTCCGGAGTGTGGCCGCGACGTAGTGGTATTCGTCCTTGCGGTCGCTGCGGAAGAGCCAGGTCGGCAGGCCACCGTCGATCTCGCAGTCATGGAACACGATCCGTGCGTTGTGCTCATCCTTCTCCGCTTCGAGCCTTATCGCCCGGCTGCCGGCCCGGATGTGAACGTGGTCGAACTCGATGTCGGTGCAGTTCCTGATCCGCACGGTCTCCTGTCCGCCGAACCGGAGGGTGATGTCCTTCAACCGCAGGAACGTGCAGTTGGTGAGCCGCAGGGCGGGGGTCAAACTCTTTGAGAGCGCGATGCCGACCGTTCGCGGGTCGGTGACACCCGTGTAGTCCGGCCACCCGAGGACGTTGTTGTGGGTGTGGGACAGGCGGATGTGCACCTTCCGCTGCCTGTCGTCGAACCAGATCCCCGGGCCCATGTACATCCAGTTCCGGAAGACTCGCGGTTCCTCGGTCGGGATCCATTTCTCGCCGTCCGGTTCGGGGTTCGCGACCCACACGTAGTTGTCGCCGGGCGGGGGCTCGTCGGGGTCGATCTCGTCGGAGGGCCGGGGATCCTCGATCCGGATGTTGAACTCGTTGGGCGACCGCAGATCCTCGGCCCGGCTGTAGCTGATCAGCCGGGTGTGCCGGTGCGTGTCGAGGAACGCGCCGCGCCTGACCTCCTCGGCCTCGCCGGCCGGGGAGGGCTGGGTCCAGACGAACTCGTCTGGGCTGCCGTCGACGGGTTCCCAATGCGCCTCCGCGGTGGGGTGCAGGAAATCCGGCACGAAACAGTCGACGGTCACCGGTTCGCCGTCGTAGGCCGCGATGGTGATCGGGTGCCCGCTGCCCCCGTGCACGCCGTCCACCGTGATCGGTTCGACATACCGGCCGCCGCGCAGGTGGACGTCGCGCCCGTTCGCGACGGCGATGGCGGCGGAGATGGAGTGGAAGGGATCCGTGAGGGTGCCTGCCGGATCGTCGTCTGCGATCCAGCCCGGGGGCGGTGGGCTGACGATGACGGCGCCGGGACCGCGGCGGATTGTGATCTTCACGGTTCGCGTCCTATGAGGTCTCAGGACCACGCCAGGGACGAGTTGATGCCGGAGGGTGGCCAGTTGCTGTCGTTGTTGTACGCCCAGTATTCGAACGGATTGTCGTAGTATGCCGCGGTTTCGAGCAGGCTTCCGTAGCTTTGGTCGGTGTTGAAGAGCCAGTAGCCACTCGCGGCAAGGAAGCCGCCGACCGCCCACGCGACATAGGTCACCTGGAAGATCGGGCCGAAGAACCGCTGCTGCCAGATGTGCAGCTCCTCGTGCTGGGCGATGAAGCTGGTGTTGACACTGCCCGTCCCGAGACCAGCGTTGCTGATGACGTTGCCCTGGGTGAAGGCGAAGTCGGACTTCAACGCGAAGCCGCCCTCATAGACGTGGCGGTTCTGCCTACGGCTGAGATCGTCGCGGTATTTCGAATCCGAGTAGAAGATGTTGATGACGTGGACGACGTTGCCCAGACTCGTTCCGAGCAGACTCCACGTCGAGTCGGACAGGAACGAGAACCAACCGCTCGCGCTCGTCCAGTCGTAGATGCCGTGCATTCCGCTCACGAGCCCGTTGAAGCCGCCCATCGAGGCGCCGATGACGGCGCCGACGGGACCGCCGACGAGCATCCCGGTGTTCCAGCCGAGCCAGGCGCCTGCGGCGGTCGTCAAGCCGGTCTCCAGCGCCGTGAGCAGGCTTCCCCAACCCTGTCCGTTGGCCAGGCCGTAGATCAGCCCGGAAACGAAGCCGACGACGAAGCCGACGGCGGCCACGATCAGGTCGTCGATGCCGAACCACAGGCCGGTGGGGTCCCGGAAGACCAGCGGATTGTCGACGGCATACGCGTAGAGGTTGAGGCTCGTGGGGATGCGCGCGGCGCGGTCCGGGTTCTCCAGCACGAACCAGTCGGGCGTCAGGAAGCGGCCGAGCGCGGGGGCGTAGTGGCGGGCACCGAGGTGTAGGAGGCCCGTCTCTGAGTCCCGGGTGCGGCCCAGGTAGCGATCGAGGTCCACGGAAGGGTCGAGAGCCGAGCCGAACGGCTCGTAGCGCTGGTCGTGGACGGTGGCTCCGGCGGCGTCCGTGGCGTGCAGGAGCGTGCCGTGATGGTCGCTGAAGTAGTAGAGCGGCGCGGGGGGTGCGGCAGGTGCCACGCGCACGCTGGCGACGAGCCGCTTGCCGAGGAACACGTTGCGGATCCCATGTGTCTCGTGCTGCTCGAACAGCCCCGTGGCGTAGCGGACGCGCGTCGTCGCACCACCCGTGGTGACCTCCTTGACGATGCGGCGGTTCTGCATGTCGTAGGCGAACCGGAGCTCTGTGCCATCGACCCGGACGACCCGGACGAGCCGGTCCAGCGGGTCGTACTCGATCGTCGCGAGGTCGCCCAGCGCGGTTGTACGGCCTGCTGCGTCGTAGCCGGGAACCTGCGGCGCAGCGCCTGCCGCGCTGGTGATCCGGGTGAGGCGTCCTGGCCGCGCGGGGTCGGTGTAGTCGAGTGCCAGGCCCGACCCCTCGCCGAGTTCGAGCAGGTTGCCCTCGCCGTCGTAGCGGTAGGCACCGCTGCGCAGCACGGCCCCCTCGGCGTCGTCGGCGCGGACCTCCTGACTGGTCAGGCGGTGGAGCCCGTCGTACCCGAAGATCTGGTGCTCGGTGCTTCCCGGCCGCTCGTCGACCAGCCCCACGATGTTGCCGACGTCGTCGTGGCCGTAGCGCACGCGCCGCAGCACGGTCCCGTCCGCGCCGGTCGCCGCGATCTCGGTCAGCCGGCGGGACACCGTGTCCCGCGCGTACCGCGCCCGCACGCCGTTGTCGAACCGCCAGTCGGTGATCGACCCGTCGGCGTCGTACGCGACCTCGGTCAGCACGCCGTCGATCGTGCTGACGCTGCCGCTGTCGTCGAGGGTCGTCGTCATGCGGTGTCCGTCCGGGTAGACGACGGCCGTCGGGGTCCCCTGCAGGTCGTACTCGCGCCGGGTGACAAGCGTGCCGCCCGCCGCGGTGACCTCGTCGCGCACGATCAGGCCCGCCCGGTTGTAGCTGTAGCGGAACGCGTTGCCCGCATCGCGGACGAGCGCGATGCGGCCCTGGAGGTTGCGTCCAGCGGAGGCCCCGTCCGGGTCCTCGTCGTAGATCAGCTCGCGGACGGTCGTGCGGGCGCCGCCCGCGGCGGCGTTGTGTTCGATCCGGGTCAGACGACCGAGCGCGTCGTAGGAGTAGAACAGCGCCGAGCCGTCCGGATCGACGCGCTCGACGAGGCGGTTGGCGGCGTCGTGGTAGTAGGTCCGGCCACCGACGTCGCGGTGCTCGATGCGAACGGGGTCGGCGACACCGGCGATGGTGTAGCGCGTGACCGGCATGCCCCCGCCGTCACGGATCGCGGAGATCCGCCCGTCGAGGGCCAGGTCGTAGACGGTCGACAGGGTTGTCGCGCCGTCGCGGCGCTCGTCGATCCGGACGAGCCGCTCGCGCGCGTCGAAGTGTTCGACGCGGACAGGGGCCTCGGCCGCCGTCGGTGCGCCCTCGAAGTGCTCGATCGTGAAGGTGTCCCGCACGACGCGCTGATGGACCGGCGCAGGCCCGATCGTCTCGCGGACGCGCCCCAGCGCGTCGTACCGGAACGCGATGCCGTCCGGCGTCGCGGGCCCGGCGGCGTCGAACGCGAGCGTGGACACGAGGCGCGGCGCGGCCGTGCTCGCGGTGAGCCCACGGGCGTTGAGCCGGACGTGGTTGGACCGGACGAAGCGGCGGGCGCCGCCGGGGTCGTCGGCCGCGCGTGTCACCTGCAGCGCCTCGCGGCCGCCACCGTCGAGGTAGACCCGTGCGACCGACACCCCCGTGAGCGCCTCGGAATCGGCGGCGACCAGCTCAGCACGCGTACTGCCCGCCGCGCGCGGCGCGTAGGAGGTGATCGAGGTCGGGACGGCGTCGACGTCGATCGCCCAGCACTTCACGAGCTGCTCGGTCCCGGTGTCGTCGTCCTCGTAGGCCGCGACGAGCCTGCCGAGCGGGTCGTGCTCGTAGCGGAGGCGACGCCCATCCGGGGCCTGTACCCGCGCAGGCTCGCCCGCGTGCGGGGCGAACTCGAGCGTCGTCTCCGCGCCGTTCGCGTCCACGCTCCGCACGGGATGGACGCCGTCGGCGTCGAAGTCGACGCTCGCCACGTTGCCGGTCGGGTCGCGGTAGGCGACGACGTTGCCCCGCGTGTCCCGCCCGTGGGCGATCGTCGTCGCATAGTAGCCGCGCAGGTCGCCCGCGCCGGTCAACGCCAGGCCGAGCCCAGCGAAGTCGCGGGCGCCGACGTAGCCCGCGGGCAGCTTGGCCTCCAGCAGTCGGAGCTCGCTCACCCGGGTGAGCAGCCCGTGCGTCGCGTCGCCCTCGGCGAGCCCGGCGAAAGCCGGGCCGTCATAGTGGTGGATCTTCACCGCGAACGGCACGCCGGTCCCGTCGCGCAGCTCCATCCGCACGGGCAGCTTGACGAGCCAGTCGGTCTCGTTCGCGACGTAGGTGAACCGTTCCTCCGAGCGGATCGCCGCTGCGGGCACGGCGCCTCCTGCCGCGCTCTCCCGCAGGCGGCGACCCACGTTGCCGAAGGCGTCGTAGTCGGCGAGCGTCGTGCGCTCGATGCGGGCGGGCTCGCCGCTCGGGCTCTCCTCGGTGGTCTCCACCGAGGAGAGCAGCACGAGATGGACCGCGGCGTCGTGCTGCGGCCGGGCCTCCCACGCCTGAACGGAGCGCCGCCTGCGTACGAAGGTGCCCTCGACGCGTTCGAGCTGGCGGGTCTCGAGCAGTGCGCCCGCGAGCGCCCGCTGCCGGTCGCGCTCGCCGCGGTCGGGGTGCTCGGGGTCGCCCTGGAAGAAGCGGACCTCCTGCCGCGTGGCGGGCACGGAGTCGTCTCCGGCGACGTCGACCGTCACCTCGGTGAACCCGCGGAACTCCCGGCGCGGCCCGTCGTAAACGCCGTCGTGATACCGGATGACCACCTCGGCCTGGTGCCCGGTCGTGGCGTCGGACTCGCGGATCGTCTGGACCACGCCGACGACGAACGGCAGCAGGCCCGGCCAGGGGCGGCCCTCGTCCTCGTCGGCCCGGCGCATGGCCGTCGTCGTCGAGTAGGTGAGCTCGGTCGTCCCGCCCAGACCGTTGTCGATCGTCGTCATCATGTAGGGGTTGTGGCCTCCCGCGAAGCGCAGGAAGCGGTAGCCCGCGCTGTACTCGCGCCTGCCGGGTGCCGACCAGACGAAACCGGGCCTGCCGTCGCCGAAGAGATCTGCGGGGAGCACCCGGCCGCCGCCCATGCCGGTGGTGACGGGGATCGTCACTTCGTCCTCGAATCCGGCTCCGGAGCGGTTGAGCCAGATCCGGACGGCGTCGTCGTCGAGGTGCACGAGGTCGGCACAGCCGTCGCCGTCCAGGTCGACCAGGTGCAGCCGCTCGTGGCGGAACCCGGCCTGCAGCCGCGGCGCACCGGCCATCCGGACGCGGTCTCCCCACCGGCCGTTGCCCAGATACGGCCAGTAGCTGACGTCGCCGCTGCGCACCAGTACGAAGTCCTGGAGACCGTCGCCTGTCATGTCGGCCAGTCGGACGTCCGGGTTGTCCAGGCTGACGTCCGGGAATCGCTCGAGGTCGGTGAGGCGTTGGACCGCGACGGGATCCGCCCAGCCCGTCCGCGGCTCGTGGCGGTACAGCAGGAAGTGGTCCCGGCCGGTGTGGATGAGGTCGATCACCCCGTCGCCGTCGACGTCCATCAGCCGCGTGCGGGGGTCGGCGAGCAGGGTGGCAGGCGACTCGCGGAAGACGATCGGGTCGGGCGAGAACCCACCCCGGCCGTCGGCCTCGAACGCCACCGCGAGACGCTGGTTGACCGCGAAAAGGTCGGCCCGGCCGTTGGCGTTGAGGTCGGCGAAGGCGACGGTCTCGCGATCCAGCGCGATCGGCGAGGGCACGTCCCCCACGGCAACGGGCCCCTCGAAGCGCCCGTTCGCCGTGTTGCGCCATCGCAGGATCCGGCCGTTCGCGACGCGGAGAACGTCGGGGAGCCCGTCTCCGGTCAGGTCGACGAGCTGCGCCGTCGGGTCGTCGAGACTCGGCGGCGGCACCAGTGACTCCGGCTCGTGGATCTGCCAGCTGTCGAGGTCGGCGCTCCCGTAGGCGAAGGTGAGCTCGGGCATCGCGGCCACCTCGCCGTCCCGCTCGGCGACCTGGGCGATCCGCGTGAGCAGCGAGCTGCCGTTGTCGGCCTGCTCGTAGTGCAGGCGCCACGAGCGCATCAGTGTGGGCGCCTGCCGCGTGCAGTGCAGCTCGAGGCCGGCGGCCCGCAGGCCGGTGACGCGCAGGAAGCCCGCCCGTCCGTTGCGCAGCACGTCCGGGCGCGGTGTGTACCCGATACGCAGGGAGAAGATGCTGTAGCGGACCTCGTCGAGAAAGAGGCGGTCGCCGTCGCGGCGGTAGCCGTACGTGATGGCGTTGCCCGCCTGGTCGGACTCCTCGTCGACGTACCAGGCGAAGGGCTCCCCGCCACGGGCTTCCCGACTTGCCGGGCTCCGGCCGAGGAGCAGCGTGCGGCCCTCCCCGGTGCGCACCCGCCACCCGTCGCCTGCGCGCTCGACGTGCCACGAGCGGGTGTCCGCCTGCGGGCGGTACCGGCCTTCGCCGACCGGGACGAGGACCTCGGCGCCGCCGATCACGAACGTGTCGGCGTCGTCGTAGCGCGGAACGCCGCGGTCGCTCCGCCGCTCGATCCGCATGACGTCCAGCCGCCAGCCGAGGCCGAAGGGCCCGTTCCCCGAGCCGGTGGAGTAGCTCAGCGTCATCGCGGGCGCGAGGCCGTTCGGGCCCTTCGGCAGGTGGACCGGAACCGCGTAGCTGCCGCTTCCCCGGACCAGGTCGGGCTGGAAGCGGTCGCCCTGGGGCGCGACCGCGGATCCGCCGGACGGCAGTGCGACGAGCCCGGCGGCGACCCCCGACGCTTCGCGCATCGCTACACGACCTCTTCGACGACGTAGGCGAACCGGTACTCGAGACCGACCTGGAGGTTGTAGATGCGCTCCGGCCGCAACACGCCGTTGTCCGTGATCGCCGCACCGCCGAGGACGTCAACGGTCCAATCACCGAGCGGATCGATGCCGACCAGCCCGGCGAGGTCGGCGCCCTCGGTCGACACCACCCCGTCGGCGTCGGTCGTCACCACTCCGCCGGCCCCGTCCGGCCCGCTGATCCGCAGCTCGATGCCCTCCGCGGAGAACCCTGCCGCCGGTACGAGCCGGAACGACACGGTCTGCACCGCGAAGTCCTTCTGGTTGGGAGGCAGGCTGAACCGGTCGAGTGTGAACTGCATCGCGCCTGCCTGGTAGAAGGCGAACCAGGCGTCGGGAAAGTCGTAGCGCAGCCCGTAGGTGCGCACGCGCACCAACTCGTCGGGGCGGGGATCCGTAGTGAGCACCGAGGTGCGCAGGACGTTGTCGAAGCGGGCGGTGTAGTACACCGCGATCTGGACGTCGAAGATGCGCCGGAAGTCCACGGCGTTGCTGCGTTTGGGCAGGTGCATGACCCAGGTGCAGCCGACGCCGAAGCCCTGGAAAAGCCCGCGTACGCCCGTCTCGGCGCGGTAGAGAAAGCCGTCGTTGCGCACGACGAACTCCGACAGTGCCATCGTGTCGACCTCGTGCACGCGCTCGGCTGCGGTGCCGTCCTTGCGGCGAAAGCGCGTGACCCCACCCAGTGACAGAGTTCCGTTGAGCCCGCCCTCGGGCAGGATCCCGACGACCTGGACCTCGACCTCCTCGATCCGCTGGCCGTAGAAGCCGGGGTGCAGGCGGTCGAATTCGTAGAGGTCGGTCTCGAACGACAGGAGGCCGGTACGGCGGAACTTCTCGAACTGGGCGGGGAAGTCCTCGCTGACGGAGATGACGTCCTTGATGCGGCTGGCTTTACGCGTTTTCGTCGTGACGGCGTGATAGGTGAACGCGTCGATGTCGTCGAGCAGGCTGTCGCCACCGAGCAGGCGTACGTCCCGGCCGGGCTCAGGACTCGCCACACCATGTCCGTAGTCGTCCTTGATGATCTTGAGCGTGGTGTCGTTCTCGAAGTTGTAGGCCCGCTCCATCAGCTGTGCGATGCGGATCGCGCGGAAAAGGTACGAGCGCGAGATGTCGCGCACAACGTCGGCCATGCGCTGCCACGACTCGGGTGTGAAGAACTCGTCGTCGAACGCCTCGAGCGACGCCTTCGTCATCTCCGCGCGCTGCTTGGCGGCCTCGACCGCGATCTCCGCGGCGGCGGTGCGGCGCACCGCGCTGTCGACCTGGTCCTGGGCGATCGTGATCGCGCGGGCCAGCTCGACGATCGTGTCCTCCATCTTCTTCAGCTCGTACGCGCGGGACCTGCGACCGGCGCGCAGGATCTGCGCTGCTGCGAGCTTCGGGCCGGGCCCCTGGATGGTCTCGCCGCGGTCCAGCCGGTCGGCGAGCTCGCTGATCTCCGCATAGAGCGCGTCCTCGCCACCGCCCAGCGCCGCGGCGGCCGCTTGCGCCCAGATCTGCGTGGAGCTGGAGGCGGCGTAGGCGTCGTGCTGCGTCTGAGCCTGGTTGCGCCGCGTCACGGCGAGGGTGAGCGCGTTGCGCGCGGCGGACTCGTCCTCATGTGCCGAGGCGAGCGCCTCCTGGCGGGCCTGTACCTCGGCATCCGCCATCGCCGAGGCGGACTCGAGGTCGCGGCGGGTGGCCTCCTCACCTTCCTGGCGCGACGTGAAGTTCACGAACTCGCGCTCGGCCTGGACCGCCTCCTGCGCGAAGCCGCGCGCGATGCTCTGCAGGTACTCGAACGTGTGGATCGGGGAGAGGGCCAGTCCATAGAAGTCCAGCCCGTCCGCGATCTGCTGGAGGAACTGGTGCGCGGTCAGCACCGCCCACCCGATGTCCCAGTTGATCGTCGGCAGCGGGCGCGTCAGCAGGTTCACGATCAGGGTGCGCGCGTCGTCCGCAGGCGTCGTCAGCGCGGCGGTGTCGTACAGGAACGAGGCAGGCACTGTGCCCGCCGTCGTGATCAGCTTCGAGTACTGGTCGGCGGCGCCGGGCAGGTCCCCGCCCTTGTAGCGCGCGTGCCCCCAGCCGACCGCGTTGCGCGCGAGGCGTGTCCACAGCACGGGCCCTTCGAGCGCCTGGTTGAGGAAGGAGTAGCCCGCCGCCTGCAGGTAGTGGTCCTCGGCCTGCTGGAACAGCCCTTGAACGTGGTAGGCGTCGCCCAGCTTGACGAGGAGCGCGTAGGCGTACAGGTGGGTCAGGTGGGCCGTCGTGCTGCTCGGACCGTCGAGCTTGATGTGCAGGTCGGCGAAGCGCTCCTTGGTCACCCGCGCCTGGTAGATCCGGGCGACGAACTCGTCCGCGCTCGGGTCGGCGAACCCGCCGACCTCGAACCGGGTGAGGTCCTCGCCCAGCTGTACGCCCACCGTCCAGGGCTTACCGACCTGCTGGAGCTGAAGGTCGTCGTCGAGCACGAGCGCCGACCAACCGTCGGTGCGTCCCGGAATCCGCAAGGTGGCGATCGAGCCGTTCCTCTGCGCGATCGAGCCGAGCACGACGGGATCGCGGGACGCCTGCCCGCCTGCGAGGGTCGCTGCCACAGGCAGCGATGCCGGGGGCCCGGCCTCGGCCAGTTCGGTGGCAGCGCGGTCGAAGAGCTGCCCGGCGCCGTCGTTGTCGCCGAGCCGCCGGGTCGCGATCGCCGAGACGTGCAGCGCCTGCGCGCGGCCGACGGTGTCCTTGCTCTGTGTGAAGCGCCGGAGAGCGTTCTCGGAGTGAACCTTGGCCCGCTCCGCGTCGCGGAGCTGGAGTGCGACGCTGCCGAGGTTCAGCTCGAGCGCGCCGAGCAGGGCGGGGTCGACGGCCGCCCCGTCCGCCTCCACCGTCGCAAGGGCTTGTTGCATCACGGAAAACGCCTGGTCCGGCTTGTTCTCCCGCAACAGGGCGATCCCGTTGCTGCTGGCCTCCTGGATCCGGGCGTCCGCGGAGACCCGCTCCCGGTAGCCCGTGCGCGTGAAGATCGCCAGCTCACGGTCGATCGGCACGTCGGTGACGTGGGCGAGCGGCGGTTGCCTGTCCACCTGCTCGGGCCGGACGACGCCGAACATGGCGACCGACGCACCGATGAGGCTCCTTTCGATCTCCACGGAGGTCGGCAGGATCCGGTCGTGAGCGGCGAGCGCGTGGGAGATGACATCGAAACCGGGATAGAGGATGCCGTAGATGCGCGCCCGAGCCTCCTTATAGCGCTGCAGTGCCTCGACGTACTTCGACCGGCGGAACGCGTCGTCGCCCTGGCCGATCAGCAGCTCGATCTGCTGCAACCGCATCCGAGACGGCGCCTCGGGAGTGACAGCCACCAGCTCTGCTGTGATCGCCGTTAGGGGCCGAGCAGCCGGAAGAACGGCCGAGAACACTGACTCGTAGAGCTTCGCCATGGTTCGCCTCCGCCGGAGCCGCTGCGGTGCCCGAGGCCTGTGACGTGCGAGCGGCCGAAGCTGGTTTGCATCAAGAAGGTCGATGTCGTTCTTAAGAGCCGCTGTCGCGGGCTCTGATACACCGCGTGCGAACCGCACCCATCTCGACCGCGCCGGATCTCAGGTGTGACCCTCGTGAACGACGCCAAGTAGTCGTGGTTCGACGCGGTGACCACCGATGACTGCTGCTCGACGCCTTGCTCGCCGTGTGACGCTCTCGTCGTCCACAGCGAGCCTCGCCTACGCGCTGTCGTCGGGTATTGCCATGCGCTGACGACCGCGCAGGCACATCGTGATGAACGCATCGGAGGCTGTGCCACCCGCGCTCGACGGTGTTCGGGTGATCGACCTGACGACGACGTTCATGGGGCCCTACGCGACGATGCTGATGGCGTGGATGGGCGCCGATGTGGTCAAGGTCGAGGCGCCCAACGGGGATGTCGTGCGGCACATCGGTCGTGGTCGTCACCCTGGGATGGGCCCGATCTTCCTCAGCGTCAACCATGGCAAGCGCAGCATCGCGCTCGACCTCAAGCGGCCCGAGGCCCGGGACGCGCTGCACCGTCTGCTCGAGGGTGCCGACGTCTTCGTCACCAACCTGCGGCCGGCCGCCCTCGCGGGCCTCGGCCTGATCACGGACGAGTTACTGGCTGCCCATCCGCGGCTGGTCTACGCATCTCTGCCCGGGTTTCGGCGGTGGTGGCCCGTACCGGGAGCGACACCTACGCAGGGTTGGAAGATGAGATACAGCAGACGCTGTGACACGGCGGCGATCATGCCTGACCGCTGGCACCGCTGGTCAGCGTCAGGTGCAATGTTTTGGAACCCCACAGTTAGCGGGCACTCTCGTATGGAGCAATAGTCAAGACCTGTGGATGAAGATCTTTAGGCGGCTTCCGGTTGGTGGTTGTCGTCGGGTCGTTCCACGAGCTTCCCGTTGACGAACGTCGCGCCGGCGCGGACGAGTGCGACGGTGGAGCCACGTCGTCCCGATCCGCGTGACGAGGGACAGCCGACCCAGCTTCTGGGTCCACGCGGCGGGCGGCAACGTGCTGTCGTACGCGGTGATGGTGCGAGAGCTGAGCCCGGGTATCGACATCTACGGGATCCAGGCACGGGGTTTGGAGGACGGTCAGGAAGTGCTCACGGACCTCGTGCAGATGGCCACTTGCTATGTGGAGGCGGTCCGTGAGGTACAGCCTGACGGTCCGTACACGCTCGTCGGCTGGTCCTTCGGGGGTATGGTGGCTGTGGAGATGGCCGCACAATTCCGGGCTTCGGGTGACGAAGTTTCCGAGCTGGTCCTGATTGACACCGGCACCCGGGACGCGGCACCCGGCCAGATGGACCTGACGGATCCCGGCTTCCTTGCCGGTCTCGCCCAGTTCCTGGCCCAGAGTGTCGCGCACCAGCTCGGACCGGCAATCTTCGCTGCACTGCCGGCTGAGGCGCGGGTCGCCCACTTCATCCAGACCGCTGTGGAAGCCGGGGCCCTGCCACCGACGTTCACCGAGGACGAGTTGTCGCGAATCCTCACGGTCTACGCCGGCTGCAATGATGCCTACCGGGCCTACGAGCCCGCCGTTCTAGCTGTGCGCACGACGCTGATTCGGGCCGAGCAGAATACTGACCCCGACCCCAGGCTCGGGTGGGCCCCGCCCGAGGGCGGCGAGCTTCGTGTCATCGATGCCCCGGGTACTCACGTAACGGTGATGCACGAGGCACACGTACGCGCCTACGCCCGGCAGCTGTCCGACGTTCTCGCTCGTGCTACTTCCTGACTTCGATCTCGTCGTCCCAACTCCGACAGGAAGCCCTTTGACTCTCGAGCCCACAGACCTGCTGACAAGCTCAGCGCTTCCCGCGGTGGTCCACGCAACTTCGGGAACCAGCCTCGCCACTGTGGCGGCCGAGCACGGTGCCGAGCTCGACAACGTGCTCGCTGAGCGGGGCGCGGTGCTGTTCCGTGGCTTCGGGGTGGACCACCCACAGGCCATGGCGGATGCCGCTGAGGCGTTTTGCGACACCTTGTTTGATAAGAACGGCGAGCACGACCATGACCCGGTTGCACGCAACGTTTACACCCCGGTCGCCTACAGCAACACCGCTACGTTGATGTGGCACAACGAGACCACCTTCAACGAGAGGTGGCCCCGTAAGGTCCTGTTCGGTTGCGGGCTCCCAGCCGAGACCGGGGGGCAGACCCCGTTGGTCGACGGCCGGAAGGTCTTCGCGGAGCTCGATCCGCAGCTTCGGGACAAGTTCGTCAGACACGGCGTCGCCTACCTGCGTGCCTACGGGACCGGCGTCGGCCTGCACTGGTCGAAGGTCTTCCGCACCGAGGACCGAAACGAGGTCGAGCGCAGGTGTGTCGCCGACGGGTTCGAGGTCGAGTGGCTGATCGGTGGTGGGCTCCGGACGCGTTGCGTGCGTCCAGCGGCAGTCGTCCACCCAGTGACCGGAGAAAGCTGCTGGGTGACTCAGTTCCAGCACTGGCACCCGGCATGTCTCGATCCCGAAACCCGGGAGTCGATGCTGATGATGTTCGACGAGGAGCAGCTGCCACGCAACGCGACGTTCGGTGATGGAACGCGGATCTCCGTCGAGGAGGTCGCGCACGTCCTCGAGGTGTACGGGCGGCACGAGGTCGTCTTCGACTGGGAGCAGGGCGACCTACTCGTCGTCGATAACCTGGTGGCTGCGCACGGCCGCAAGCCGTTCACCGGCCCCCGGAACCTGCTTGTCTCTCTCGGTGACATGAGCGGCTTCGACGACGTCGCTGCAGTCGTCGCACCGGACCAGATGGCCTCTCAGTGACCGAGGACGACCGGCCCCGCGTGAGCGGTCGAGCACGGTGGGGCATACCCCAGGGCCAGTACGCGCGGCGCTACGCGCTCGCTGCCCTCGTGAACTCGCTGGGCAGCGGAATGTTCTACCCGTTCATGCTGCTCTTCTTCACCGAGCGGCTCGGCTTGCCACTGGTGAGTGCCGGCGCGGTGCTCACGTTCGCTGCGCTGGTGAGCGCCGCGTGTGTGTCGTTCACCAGCCGCGCCCTCGACAGGTTTGGCGCCCGCAACGTGATCATCGTCTTGGCGATCACCCGGGCCCTGCTGTTCCCGGTCTACCTGGCCATCAACAACGTCTGGTTGTTCGCCCTTGTGGCGACCGCGGTGGCAATCGCAGACCGCACCGACATGGTCGCAGGTCAGGTGATCGTCAGTGAGCTGGCGGAAGAGAAGGAGCGGCCCGCCTGGTTCGCCCTGTCTCGCATGACACTGAATGCAGGCCTCGGGGCCGGTGCGCTCCTGGGCGGCGCTCTGCTCGCCCTGACCGGTCAGTACGCACTAATCGTGGTCGCCAACGCCGTCAGCTTCCTGCTCGTGGCGTTGTTGTACCTGCCCATTCCGTCGCGTCGTCGGCAGAGCCGTCCCGGCTCGGCCGAGCAGGGCGCGGACGGGCCATCCATGGCGATCTGGAGGGACCGTCTGATGGTCTGCTTCGCAACCGTCAACGGATTGTGGATCCTTGCCGGCCTCGCCATCGAGATCGGACTACCGGTGTACTTGGTGGTCACATTGGGGCTGCCGGAGTGGACGATCAGCCTGGTCTTCCTCGTCAACACGCTGCTGGTGACCCTTCTTCAGTTGCCCGTCTCGGCCCGGGTGGCCCGGCATCCTGCCGTCAGGATGTTTGGGTACGGGCTGGTGGCCTATGCCATCACGTTCGCCATGCTCGCGCTGTCGCCCGGACTGGACGGTGCGGGCGCCGTCGTGTTCGTTGTGGTCGCCGTCTGCGTCTTCACTGCCGGCGAGATGATCACCTCAGTGACGGGGATGGTAGTCGTCACCGAGCTCGCTCCGCCGCACCGGCTCGGCGGGTACGTGGGGCTTCAGCACACGTTCCTCGGAGTGGGGAGCGCAATGGCGCCGTTGGTGTACAGCGCCGGACTCGCCTGGTCCCCGCAGGGACTTTGGTCGCTGCTCGCGGTGCTGATGGCGGTCCTGGCTGCCGCCTCCATCTTGATGCGCAGCCACATGGCTGCCCGCGCGTCGGCGAGCGGGCCCGTCGTTGCGGCGACTCCCGGAAACCTCAACCCGCCCGACCCAATGGCGCGCGGCTGACGGCGAGGCAGACCTGGACCGACGAAGCGCAGTAGGTAGGTAGGTCGTCGTCGGGGTGTGGCACCGTCGGTGCGCTCGACATCGACGGCGACGCCAACGAGTGGCTTCTCGGCCCACCGCCGCCGCAACTGTGCCCGCAGCTGATCGTCAGGTCGGGCAGGAGCAATAGTTGAACGCGAGGGAGGGGCAGCTGTGATCGACCCCGCCGCAGTCGGGACTGGCCCGGGGTAGCTCGACTCGCTCGACGGACACGCCGAGCACGCGGCCAGGCGACCTCAGGGGCGAGAGCGCGAGCTGTGAGCAACCCGACCGGTCGTGCTGCTGTCGCAGGCGCGCGTACCCGCTGGGGTCCGGGCAGGGAGAGCGACGACAACAGTCCGGAGCCGTCGAGGATTGCTCCTGATGGCCACCTCGACAAGGGGTGACTGACCGGACCTGTACCCCGCGGCCTCACGGCGATCCTGTCCGCCTCCTAGACTCTCCCGGCGCCACAACCTGCACGGCGTTCCGACGCCTACCGGATCCGCACCGCGACCGTCGACGACGCGGTTGCGGTTATTGCGGTAATCCTCGATGCAGGGTCCATGTTCCGCGACGCCGATATGGCGGAAGTGTCGGACAACCCGCCGCCCGCGGTGGAGGACGTGGAGGCCCAGATCCAGGCCGGCCACATCTGGGTGGCGGCGGGCGACGATCGTCTCGTTGGCTGCATCGTGGTTCGGGTCGTGGACGGGGACGCCCACATCGATCAGGTCTCCACTGTCCGGTCCCACCAGGGGCGAGGGGTGGGCAGGCGGCTAGTCGAGACGGCTGAGGACTGGGCGCGGGCGGAGGGATACGCGAGGGTCACGCTCACCACGTTCACCGACGTCTCCTGGAACGCGCCGTACTACCGGCGGCTCGGTTATCGCGCGCTCGAGGTGGACGAGCTCGGCGTGGAGTTGGCCGCGGCGCGTGCCGAAGAAGCCGCGTTCGGCCTCGACGCGTGGGGCCGGTGCGCTATGGCCCATGACCTCACGGGTGGTCCGGACCGCTGACGCAGAGCCGCAAACGCAGGCGCGAACCTCGATTAGCGCTGAGGCGGCTCCAGCATCGGCCATGTGCCTACCGACCAGCACCGCTGTCGGCGCCCGTACCTGATCAGTACCGTCGCCGTAGTGGGACGCCCTTTTGCGTCGAGGTCAAGTGGTCGCACTTCGAACGTGCGCTCAACATTGACTGGACAAGGTGGAGCGAACCTGGAGCACGGACCTGGCGTGAACCGGCGTGAGCTGCACTGAACGGCGTCGAACTGCACCGGCGTGACGTGCGCAGAGTCTGTTTCCGCAGTTCAGCGTCGTTGCCGGGCCGGGCTGGGGACAAGGAGTCAATCTGACACTGTGGACAGTGATCAACGCTCTGACCAGCACAGATGTAGTGATAATCGTGGGTACGCTGCGTGACCCCTTGACGAGTCGTCAGGCCCGGGCGGACTTGACTACTCGTCAGGTCCGCCAGTCGGAATCGATCCCAGTTCATCCGACAGACCTCAGTCGATCGGCGCGACCTCTGGTTCGTGATCAGTAGGGACACAGGCGGGTGGGCGAGGACTGGGCCGTCTGGTGCGATGGGGCAACGACCTACGGCCGTCGTAGCCGTTCTCATGGAGGGTAGGCACCGGGCGTTGCCGGTGAAACGGTGTGCAGGTGGTCGGCGACCTCCTCAGTGCGATGTGTGAGGAGAGCGGCGTCCGTGGCGACTTGCCCGATGGTGAGTCGAGATGAGTGCGGCCGCCTCGTTGTTGGTACTCGGCCCGTTGCGGGCCGAGGTCGGCGGCGCCGCAGTGGATCTCGGTGGACGTCTGCAACGGGCTGTTCTGGCTCGGCTGGCGGTGGCGGACGGGCAGGTGGTGTCCACCGATCGGCTGATCGACGATCTGTGGCATGGCGAGCCGCCGCCGCGGGCCCTGGGCGCTCTGCAGGTGCACGTCTCGCACCTGCGGCGCGCGCTGGAACCTGACAGGCCCAGGCGCGCGCCGGCGACGGTGTTGGTCAGCGTGCCACCGGGTTATGCGCTGTCGTTGCCGGCCGAGGCACTGGACAGCCGCAGCTTTCGCATGTTGCTCGACGCGGCGGTTGGGTACCACCGGAGGCGTCGGAGGCGTTGTTGGGGCGGGCGCTCGCGCTGTGGTCGGGCCCGGCGTTCGCGGAGTTCGCCGGTGAGGCGTGGGCAGTGCCAGAGGTGGCACGGCTGGAGGAACTGCGGCTCGTCGCGATGGAGCTGTTGGCGGGCGCGCGGCTTGCGCAGGGCCGAGCGTCCGCCGCGGTTCCGGATCTGGATCGGCTGCTGCACGACCACCCGTTGCGCGAGGGCGCCATAGCCCTGCTGGTGTCGGCGCTCTACCGATCCGGCCGACAGGCCGACGCCCTCGGGGTGTTGGCCAGGGCGCGGCGGCGGCTGGCCGACGAGCTCGGCGTGGACCCCGGGCCGCAGCTGCGCGCCCTCGAGCGCGACGTGTTGGATCAGGCGGAGCACATCCTCGCCCCCGTCGGGCTGCCCGCCGCGCCCCTCGCCGCTCCCGCGGCGCCGCCCGGCCTGCTCGGACGGACGCGGGAACTGGCGCGGCTGCAGGCTGTGGCCCGGCGTGCCATCCGTGGCGTTCAGCTGGTCCTCGTCTCCTGTGATGCGGGTGGTGGCAAGACCACGCTCCTGGACGTTTTCCGTGTCGCCCAGGCCGCGGCGGGCTGGACGACCGCGCTCGGGCGCTGTCCTGAGGCCGACGGCGCCCCGCCCGGATGGGCGTGGCGCGAGGTGGTCGAGGAGGTACTCGCCGCTCATCCGGCGGACCCTGCGCTGCTGGCCAGACTCGACAACTTTCGCACGGGGTCGGGGCCGAGCGCGCCGGAACAGACATTCTGGCTCGCCCGCGCCATGGTCGACCTGCTCACCGGCGCCGCCGTACGGGAGCGTCCCCTGCTGCTCGTGCTGGATGACCTGCACCGGGCCGATGGTCAGACGCTGCAACTGCTGCGGTCGGTGGTCGAGGGCACTGGGGGACACCGGTGCTGATCGTCGCCACCCTGCGGCCCGGCGAGGTCGGTCCCGACCTGGAGTCCGCGCTCGCCGCGCTGGCCGGGCCGATCGCCGACCGGGTCGACCTGGCCGGTCTTAGCGAGGACGACGTCCGCGCTCTGCTCGGCCGGCACGGTGTCCCCGAGCCGGCTCCGGCGACGGTGGCGCTCGTTTCTCGGCGCACCGGCGGCAACCCGCTGTTCGTGCGTGAACTCGCCCGGCTGATCGCTGTGGAGGGCGAGCAGACGGCCGCGCACGCGGTGCCCGCCGGTGTCCGTGACGTCCTGCGCCGCAGGCTCGGCCGGTTGCCCGCGCCGGCGCAGACGGTCCTGCGGTACGCCGTCGTGCTCGGGCGCGACATCGAGATCGAGCCGTTACTGCGGCTGGCGAGCGGCCTCGGCGGGGAGGAGGTTGTGCTCGGCGCGCTGGAGCTGGGCGTGCTCAACGGATTGTTGATCGAACCGGCGCCGGGTCGCGTCCGGTTCGCCCACGCCCTGGTCTGCGACACCCTCTACGACGAGATACCGCGGCTGCGTCGCACCCGGCTGCATGCCGCCGCGCTCGACGCACTGGCCGCCGTCCGTCCGGACGACCACGCCGTACTTGCCCACCACGCGCTCGCGGCCGGGACCGCCGTGCGCCCGGCGCGCGCGGTGGAGCACGGCGTCGCGGCGGCTCGGGCCGCCGACCGGTTCGGCGCGCACCGCGAGGCGGCCCGGCTGTGGGGCGCGGTGATCGATCTGGCCGGGTCGGCCGGCGTCGAGGCCGATCGCGAGATCGTCCTGCGGTGCGCGCACGTCTCCTCGCTCGCCCATGCCGGGGACGTCAGGGCGGCCGTAGCGGCCCGCCGGGAGGCAGTCACGCTTGCGGTCGGCACCGAGTGCCTGTTGCATGCCTTGACCAGCTACGACGCCCCGGTGACCTGGACGATTCGGCCGGACGCGCGCGTGGACGATGAGCTGGTGGGGCTGATCGAGGATGCGCTGCGCTGTATCCCGGCCGATGAGATCGCGCTGCGCTGCCGGCTTCTTGCTGCGTTGGTGTTCGAGCTGGAGAGCCACGACGACGCGCGGGTCCAGACGGCCAGCGCGGAGGCCATGGAGCTCTCGGCGGGACTTGACGACCCGATCCTGCGCTGCGCGGTTCTCACGGCGCGATCATTCGCGATCGTCGGCCCGGATTTCTGGGCCGAGCTGGCCGGGGTCGGCGCCGAGTTGTACGCGACGGCCGACGCTGCCGGTCATCCCGGATACCGCTCGCAGGGACACCACCTGCAGTTCATGGTCGCCCTCGCTCGGCACGACTTCGAGGAGGCGCAGCATCAGGTGGATGCCGCCGTGGCCGCGGCGCCGGGCGGGCAGCTAGAGTTCACCCTCGACTGGGCCGCGCTCTACGTGGCGCTGCGGGCGCTGGTCATGGGCGACTTGTCGCGCGCGGAGGAGGCTTACCTGGCCGCCGCCGATCGGCTGGTCTCGGCCGGGGCGAGCAACGGCGCCATGATGGGTTTCATGGGGCGCTTCGCGGTGCGCCACGCACAGGGCAGACTCGGCGAGCTCGCCGACGAGGTGGTGGCGCTGCTGCCCGGGATGCCCTCGGCCTACTCCGACCTCCCGGCTGCCGCGCTGGTGGCGGCCGGTCGGTACGACGAGGCGCGCGCGGTGTGGCAACCCGAGGTCGAACCACCCCGCACCTACTACTGGCTGCTGTGGATGGCTCTGCGCGCGCAGGTCGCCTCGGCGCTCGGCGAGCGTGATGTGGCGCAGCGCTGCTATAACATTCTCCTGCCCTGGGCGGGCACGTTCGCCGGGCTGTCCAGCGGCACCGTGACCCTCGGCCCGGTCGCCCACGTACTCGCCGACCTCGCCGGGATGCTCGGCCGACCAGGGGAGCGCGCCGCGCATCTACAGCAGGCCGCCGAGGTGGCCCGCGAGGTGGGGGCGCCGCACTGGTCTCGTCGTGCTGAGCAGGCGCTCGCCGGTCCAGGCTGATCGACACGCGACGCCACCGTCGCAGGACCAAGCCGCGAGCAAGTCGCCACCAAGAGCCACCCGGCATCGTGGGACCTCCCCGATGAGAGGACCTACCGTGTCCGGACCCCGACCTGATGTCCCCGACCTGCTGGGGATGACCCTCGGCCATCGCATGATGCGCGCCGACCTGCACCGGTTGACCGCCGTCGTCGAGGCGATCGCCGCCGGCCGGACAGACTGCCCGAACCGGCGTACGGCTGCGCTTGTGCGCTGGTGCCGCGATCTGTGCGACGAGATCCACCATCACCACGCCGCCGAGGACGAGATCGGCTGGCCGGTGATCGCCCAGTACGCGGGCGACAGTGTCGATCTCGCGGTACTCAGCGACGACCACAGCGCCCTGGACCCGATGCTCGACACCGTTCGGGTCGCGGCCACCACCTTTGCCCAAGCGCCTGAGGACCGTCGCCGCGACAGCGCGGTCGAGCTCGCCGCCGGACTGGCCCGCGTGCGCGATGAGCTCGACGAGCACATCGAGGCGGAGGAGGCTGCCATCTTCCCCGTCGTGGAGAAATACGTACCCGCCGCGGAGTGGGCGCGAACCGAGCAAGCCGCCCGCAAGAGCGGGCCCGGCGCCCGCTACGAGTTGACGTTCTCGTTGCCCCGAATCGTCAGCGTCGCCACACCTGAGGAGTACGCCCGACTCCGGCGCACGGCGGGGCCAGTTCTTACCCCGATTCTGGCGCTGGTGCGACCAAGCTTCAGGCGCCGCGAACGGCTCGTCTTCGGCTCATGACGCGCAGGGACGGTGATCGGCCCGTCGTGATCACTGCACATCGTGCCGCGCGGAGCGTCGGTCGGGCTTGGCAAGTTCGTCCCGGACCTGTGGACTCGGCTCGCCCGACACCATCCCGGCTTGCCGGCGCTGCAGCATTGGGACGGTGGGGCCGCCGAGCCCGCGGCGCGGGGCGGGCTTGTGCCAGGGCCCGTGCCAGGCTCGCTCGTGCCGCAGCGACGAGCCTCGTCGTGGCGTGACCTCGCACAGGCCGGTCCCCGCCGACCAAGGGCATCGCAGTTCGGTATGGAGGAGATCCAGCAGGATCGGGCGGCGCCCGCGGGTGACGTGCCCGCCGCCGTGCACGCGATCTTCGATCAGTACGAGCGGCGGGGGATCGGGGTGCTGAAGCTGCTGGGCCCAGGAATTGTTCGACGACAGCTTCCGCCCGAACATGTGACTTCGGACGTTGCATTTATCGGGAGCTGGTCGCGGAGGTGTTCGCCCCGCAGTTCGCGGCGTGACCGGAAGCTGTGCGCGAGGAACTCACCGATCTGCTGGTCGTCGCGACCGATGTATACACCTGGAAGCTCCTGCGCCGTGACCGCGGCCTGGATCGACCCACCGCGGAGGCACGGGTCCGGCACCTCATCGTCGCCGTTCTCGCCCACGGAGTGCCGTCAAGGGCCCACCGTTCGATTGACTGTTGCGTGTGGAGCAAATCTGGAGCACAGATCTGCGCTGAACCGGGGTGAACGGTCCTGAACTGCTTCGACCTGCACCACGATGACGTGCGCAGGGTCTGTTTCCGCAGGTCAGCGGACTCTTCGGGCCGGGCTGGGGGACAAGGAGTCAATCTGACACTGTGGACAGTGATCAACGTCCTGACCTGCATAGATGCTTCGAGAAGGATACGCTAACTCCGTGACCCCTTGACGAGTCATCAGGTCCGGCCGGACTTGCCCTGAAGTCAGGCCCGGTGGCAGGGACCCCTTGTCTACTCGTCAGGTCCGGCAAGCTTGTTCCATTCGGTGGTGGCGGCGTTGGCGCCTTGTTCACCCGTTCCGTGCTTGGCTGCCGCTCGACAGGCGCTGAACGCCTTCGACGGGGCGTGTCGGCTGCGACGGAGGGTCGTCGCGGTTCGATGGTGCAGTTGATCAAACCGCGGGTGGGCTGTTCCTACCTGCCCGCCGTAGCGTTGTGGCGGGTTCGGCGTCCCGGGAGTGGTGGTGGGTTGTGGGTGAGCCGGTCGTGGATCTGTTGTACCGACGGGTCGTGAACGGGATCCTGGCCGGGATCGAGGGCGGGCTGCACCCGCCGGGTTCGAGTCTGCCGTCGGAGAGCGTGCTCGCCGAGCAGTACGGGGTGTCGAGGGGCACGGTGCGGCAGGCGTTCGCGGCGTTGCGGGCCGAGGGCGTGGTGATGTCGCGGCAGGGGGCCCGCCGGGTGGTGGCCGGTGGCGTGCGCCGGCAGGGTTTCGCGGAACTGCGGAGCTTCACGTTGTGGGCCCGGTCGACGGGGGCGACGCCGTCCGGTCGGGTGGTCTCGTTGGAGCGCCGCCCCGGGACGGAACGGGAGTGCCACGAGCTCGCCGTGCCGCCGCGGTCGCCGGTGTGGTTCCTGCTGCGGGTGCGGCTGTTGGACGGGCGACCGGTGATGGTCGAACGCACCGCCTACCCCGACCGGATCGGCGCCGTGATCACCACCGCTGCCGCCGAGTCGGGATCTGCCGGCCTCGGAGTCGGTGTTCCGCTGCCCGGAGTGGGTCGCCTCACCGGGGGTTGTCGGGCAGGTCGTGGAGGTGCTGTGGACTTGGCATGACCAATGGGCCCGGCCATACGAGCGGTCGACGAGTCGAGCTCTACTGACCAGTTGTGAAGACCGCACGGGACGCCGAGTCATCGGCGACCACCGGGCCATCGTCACCGCAGTACCGCGTGCACACAAGATCAACACAAGTGATCAAGATCCACGCATAGACACGCTGAGTGGTAGCCCAGCAGCATGAGCCCGCTCAGGCAGAACCGTCACCGCTGTACGGATGACGACCAAGAAGAAAGGTGACATCCAGCTCGACTTGCCCCGGCGGGGCGAGGTTCGGTCGTCAATCTTGGTCGGCGGGCCCCGTCCATCCATACACATGGTCGAGTGGCAGTGTGAGGACGACCCGCTGGTCGGCTACTAGTGCGGCGCGGAATGCATCCCAGTCCGGATGCTCGCCGACGATGGCCCGGTAGAGGATGACAGTGGCCTCGACCGTCGCATCCTGTGGATCGGTTGCGGGTGGTGTGAGCGCCGCAATTCCTTCGCCTACCACATACACTTCCATGCCTGGACCAGTCACCATAAAGCTTGCGCGAGGGTCGCGGCGAAGGTTGCGAGACTTCGCACGCGATTCTGTGACCGAGACCTGAATTGTGCGTTTAGCAGCGTCAAATGCATAGGACACCACCGACATCTGCGGGCGGCCGTCCCGCTTCAATGTAACGAGGTTCCCATTTCCGTGCTCGCCGAACAATGCAAGCAGGCCTTCGTCGAGCACGGACCCGGCGGGCGGTAGGGCGGGGCCATTACCTTCTAGCACGACTTCTCCAATCATTATGACGCGACTGAGGCTGTGCGGCAAAGGTCAAGCAGGTCATGTCGGAGGGTGTCCAACATCGGTAGCGTCAAGTACTCCTTCGATCTCGAGCAGTAGGTCCGATCGGCAGATGTCAGCGTTGACCAGCCTTAGCTGCGTCCTGGGCACGAGGGCGTCGCGGAGCATCTCCCTCACTAGCGGCATGTCCTCCGACCGTCGAACGTACACCTTCATTAGCCTGAACTGATTGACGCAGAGAGGGTCGCCTGTGTCCGTCGAGATCGATTGCAGAAGGGTCTCGATGTTCTCCATCGTCGTGACGAACTGTCTGCGCAAGTCGCCGGGGTGAGCGGTCTCGTGCCCTACCACGCTGGCCGTGCCGGACAGGTATAGAATTCGGTGAGTGTTGTTCGGCGAATGCTGCACCATTGTTGCACGAGCGAAACTCGGAGATCGTGGACCGTACTGACTTGGATAGCGGTAGGCTGGAATCTGATGAGGATTTTCGAAGTGCGACGGGAATCCAGTCCTGGCGCTGAGGCAGTAGATGACGATTCCGCCGCTTAGCGAGCCGATTCCTGTGGCCGCTGGTAGGCGAGTGGTCCATTGGCCTTGCATAGTGGATAGAGCTTCCGCTCGACCGTGGCAGAAGTCGCGGTAGATCTCAAGGCCACTAGAATTGCGATCATTTATGCCGGAAACGTAATTCCAAATCCTGAATATGTTCGGATAGTTCAAATTGTGGACGAGTGTTAGGGTGCTCTCATATGCCGCTCGAACCGAATCTCGATATGTGGCCGACTCTGGAACTCGGCATGCGCAAAAAAGAGTCTCCCCATCCATTGCATAGTATATGTCGCCGTCTCGGTCAGATTGAACGGGCGCCGACGTGGTCCAGACTTCCTGGAATTCTTCGTCGGTGCGCGCTGTCGAGTGAACAGTGACGACTGGGAATCCACTAGTGATCGACGGATCACTTGAACTGGTGCCGTACCTGACGACCCCGAGTATGTTCTCGTGCTTGTCAGCCTTCGCATCAATTGAGCATCTGAGATTAGTCATATCTCCTGCTCAACTTGTTCAATGACGCGTAATTGCACTACTTCGAGAACCATCGACAACTCCATTCGTCGCTAATACAACGGGCTGGGATCGTGTCGAGTAATCGGCGGTTACTCCTTCCCGCAAAGGACACTATGGCCTGTCAGTAGCGCCTGTGTCTTGTTATGCTCGACACACTGCGCCGAGCTCCGCGCTGTGATGCCCGGGGTTGGAGCGCCCTGCTTGTGAAGGCAACGAAACGAGTACGTGTCGCAAGCGTACCTGCCGCTCGGCTCGCATGACCCCTGCCTCGTCCTTCGCCTCGTAGACCGACATGGCCGCACTGATGCACCTTCCATCGTTCGAGATCTGGGTGTAGCGTCGATCACGACCACATCACTGTCGGGGCGGGTGGGGGCTTGATGGCCTGTGTTGTTTCGCGTTCGTTACAGAGCCGTGACGCATGTACTATTTGTCAGGCTAGTCACATTCTAGAGGTCCTGCGGGACAGGGCACTCTCGCTGGGCAATCGGTCGACTTAAACGCTGCTGCGATCTTGGGCCTTATTACGGCGCCAACGTCTGCCGCTATCGCCGTGTTGTCCAGATTCGGTTCGAACCACCTTTCCGCTTTCCTGTGCGTGCCATGGAGCCGGCGGTCCGCATCGTCGTGCGCAATTCGTCACGATTGCCGCTCGAATCGCCAGGCCCGAGAAGGAGTACCCGTTGCGGTCAGATCTCATCCAGCCCCTGCACGTTCTCGTTGCCCGGCACGCGACTGATCGCGGCGACGACGTCGCGTACTCCGACATCAACATCAAGGTGACGTGGGCGCAGCTGTGGGAGCGGTCGGGGCGGCTCGCTGGACACATGGCTGCGCTGGGTGTCCAGCGAGGTGATCGGGTGGTGATAGGCCTGCCCGAGCAGGTAACGACCATCGAGGTCTGGCTGGCGGTTCACCGCGTGTCTGCGATCGCGGTACCGGTTGATCCCCGCAGCACTACAGTCGAGTTGGGCCACATCGTGCATGACAGCGGCGCCTCCTGTGTGGTGGTCACGGGCGAGATGGCTGAGCGGCACGCCGGCTCGGCGGCCTTGCAAGGCCTGCTGCTCGTTGTCGGCCAGGTGACCGGAGCGGACAGCCCACATCTGCACGACGTTGACGTGTTCCTAGAGCAAGAGTCCGAGGTCGGTCCACGCGACGACCTGGGTCTGGACGACCCGGCTTTCATGATCTACACATCGGGTACATCAGGTCGGCCCAAGGGGGTCGTCTCGACGCAGCGCAGCTGCCTGTGGTCAGTGGCCGCGTGTTATGCGGCAGTCCTCGGGCTGGACACTGCGGACGTCGTGGTGTGGCCGCTTCCGCTGCAACACAGCTGGTCGCACGTGTTCTGCATCGTCGGCGTGATGGCGACTGGTGCGCAGTGCAGGCTCGTGCCTGGGATGGCGCCGGATGACGTCATCGCCGAGGTCGTCGAACACGGCGCCACTGTGATCGCCGGAGTGCCCACTCTATACAGCCGGATGCTAACGAGACTGCGCGAGCGCCCACAGGCAATGCCCTCGCTACGAATGTGCGTGATGGCCGGTGCGATTGGTCCCTCGACGCTCGGCGACGCCATCGCCGACGTAGTCGGATGCAAGCTCGTCAATCTCTACGCCAGTACGGAGACCAACGGTTCCATCGCGACCGAGCGACCCGGCGGGCCACGCGTGCCGGGCTCATGTGGGCAGCCAGTCCCCGGTGTGACGACGCGGATCGTCGAGCCCAGCTCGGGCCGGGACGTCGAGCCGGGCGAGGAGGGTGAGGTCTGGGTGTCGGGGCCCAATCTCATGCTCGGTTACCACGGTCTTCCGGACGCCACCGATCGCGTCTTGAGAGACGGCTTTTACCACACGGGCGACTTGGCGCGTCAGGACGAACAGGGCTTCCTGCACGTCAGTGGGCGACGCGACGATCTGATAATCCGGGGCGGGGACAACATTCATCCCGTCGAGGTGGAGAACGTGCTGCGGTCGGTGCCGGGGGTTGCAGACGCGGCCGTGGTAGGTCGTAGGGACGACGATCTCGGTCAAGTCCCCGTCGCGTTTCTAGTACCCGCTGATGCGCCCCAGCTCGACCTGGATGTGGTCGTCGAGGTGTGTCGGCGAGAGCTCGGCGCGGGGAAGGTGCCTGTGGCGTTCCGCGTCACCACTGACCTACCGCGCACGGCGTCCGGCAAGGTTCTGAGGCGCCACCTTGATCCTGCTCTGCCGACGCCGCCAGCCACAACCGGAGCCTCTTCCGGATGGGCCGCGGACGTGGTGCCACTTGCGGAGGAGAATCGATATGCCGATGAGCTCGACGAACGTGCACTTGCCGAGCTCGTCGAGCGGACCGTGGGCAACGTGCTCGGAGTGTCCCCGTCCCCGGCGATGGGCGCGGGCGTGTCCTTCCGTGATCGGGGCATCGACTCTCTGGGTGCTGTGCGGATCCGCGATGCTCTCGCCGTCGCTATCGGGTTGAGGCTGCCGGCCGGGATTGTCTTCGACCACCCCACACCGCAGCGTATGGCCATATATTTGCGAAAGCGGATGCGACAGCGAGGCATGCGCGACAACGTTGTGCAGACCCGGTCCGCGGGATCATCGAGTGAGCCGATCGCGATCGTCGGGATGGCGTGCCGTTATCCCGGCGGGATCGGTTGTCCGGAGGACCTATGGCAGGTGGCGCGTGCTGGTCGTGACGTGCTGGCTGGCTTTCCCTCCGACCGGGGCTGGACAGTCCCTCCCGACCTGCCGGCCCGCGGTGGGTTCCTGCACGATGTGGCCGGGTTCGACGCAGCGTTCTTCGGGATCAGTCCGCGGGAGGCTGTGGCGATGGATCCGCAGCAGCGCCTGTTGCTGGAGGTGTCGTGGGAGGCGTTGGAGAGCGCCCGGATCGACCCATCGTCACTGCGCGGCGAGCACGGCGGTGTCTTCACCGGGCTGATGCTGCACGACTATGTCCGCCACGACCGGTCCCTTCCGGAGGCGGTTCTCGGCCACATCGAAACCGGCAACGCCGGCAGCGTGGCCAGCGGCCGGGTGGCTTACGTACTTGGCCTCGAAGGGCCTGCTCTCACTGTGGATACGGCGTGCTCGTCATCACTGGTGGCGCTCCATCTGGCTGTCCAATCGCTCCGACAGGGCGAATGCACCTTTGCGCTGGCTGGCGGCGTCACCGTGATGGCCACGCCGAACGTCTTCTTGGACATGCATCGGCAGGGGGCTCTGTCACCCGCCGGGCGGGTCCGCCCATTCTCCGCTGCCGCGGACGGCACAGCCTGGTCTGAGGGTGTTGGTGTGGTGGTGGTGGAGCGGCTCTCGGAAGCCCAGCGCCGAGGGCACGAGGTGCTTGCGGTGGTGGCCGGGTCGGCGGTGAACCAGGATGGAGCGTCGAACGGTCTCACTGCGCCGAACGGGTTGGCACAACGTCGGGTGGTGCGCGCGGCTTTGGCCAGTGCTGGTCTGGGTGTCGGTGATGTGGATCTGGTGGAGGCGCACGGCACCGGGACGGTGCTGGGTGACCCGATTGAAGCCGAGGCGCTGCTGGCTACCTACGGGCAGCGGACCGGAGAGCCGCTGCAGCTGGGATCGGTCAAGTCGTGTATCGGACACACGCAAGCCGCCGCGGGTATGGCCGGCGTGATCACCATGGTTGCTGCAATGCGGGCGGGTGAGATGCCTGCGACCGCTGCCACTGGTGCACCCTCTGAGCTCGTTGACTGGGAGACCGGCGCGGTGGAGCTGTTGGCGGAGGCGCGGTCGTGGCCGGCCGGCGACCGGCGGCGCCGGGCGGGGGTGTCGTCGTTCGGGATCAGCGGCACCAACGCCCACGTCATCCTGGAGGAAGCACCCCCTCCCATGCACAGGCACGCATCGAGCGGCCCGCTTGTGGTCTCGGATCTCCTGCCGCTGCCCGTCTCAACCCGCTCGGAGCCCGCATTGTTGGAACAGATCGGGCGTGTCGGCGAGTACGCCCGGTCTGCTGATCTCATCGGGGTGGCGGCCGGACTCGCGACGCGAGCGGAGTTCGACCACCGGGCCGTGTTGATGGGCCGCAATTCCGCGGAATTGGCCGCGGTCTCTTCCGCACATCCAGCCGGTCCGGATGTGATTCGTGGTCGTGCGGTGAGTGGTGATGGCGGGGTTGTTTTTGTTTTCGGGGGGCAGGGGTCGCAGTGGGTGGGCATGGGTCGGGAGTTGCTGGAGAGTTCGGAGGGTTTTGCGCGGAG
>Ga0209935_1001197_pt1 | contig 44497 bp, 47 predicted proteins | sample ThiBio_1000_plan_2_FD_183958 | JGI IMG/M metagenome (GOLD analysis project Ga0209935, IMG submission 183958) | Wastewater bioreactor microbial communities from Cape Town, South Africa - Thiocy_cont_1000_plan (SPAdes) | ecosystem: Engineered > Bioreactor > Thiocyanate-remediating >... | reverse complement strand
ATAAAAATACTTATATTTAGTAATACAACTGCCGGATGCATGCTAAAAAGATACTCATTCATCAGAGATTTCATTTGATTAATTAATTTACTTTCGATCTTTGCTTTTTCAGTGAACTATGTTTATATTTGAATCCTCAGGAACAAACCATTTTAATGAATATCTATTTATAATTTAGTTCGTGATTAAAATATTCAAAGAATAGACAAATTATAGATTGACGGAGAACCTAAGAATTTCTTGATTAGAACTCTTTCAATTATTGAAAAGAATAGTTGATGCAGGTTTTTCAAGAAAATAATAGAATCAAAAGGAACAGTCGTTTTCTTCTTTGTAAATTTTCGTGCAATGATGAAAGTAATTAGTTGCCAACGTAGATATACGTAAATATAAATGTTCCACACAACCAAGCACGAAAATTTTATCAGCAAAAAAAGCACTTTTAGTATATTTTTCTATATTGAAATAATTTAATTAATGAATGTTCTTTGTCAGGTGCGTTTGATCGTTTTGTTTATATTTATGGTCATACATCTTTGGATATATCTTTATGGTCAAAATTATGTCATAAAATTGCGACTAAATCCGGTTCAATTATCTTATTAATCTTGCCTGTTTTATGTAGTTTACCAATTGCGACTTGTAATACACTTCATGCTCATGTTATTCATACATCATCGAGAGTACAAATTTGTATTGTACAATATGCACATAAAATCTTAATAAGTCTATTAATATTTTTCTATATTTTACCATTATTATTGACGTTTTTTCTTCATGGTAAATTAATCTATTTTATTCGGTCGAAACATCATTCATCCTATTTAACAAATAATTCTTACGCATTACCAATGAAACATAAAGCAAGTTCATTAGATTTGCATCGAAGACGTGCATCAAATAAAGTTGTACTCGTTAGTCAAAATCAAAAACAAAGTAACATACGAAGAAAATTAGTTCCTACAAAACTGAAACGAGTTGTTGTGTTTAACAATGATACGGATCGTAATGCAGCTGGAACATTGATTACATCAACAACAACAACAAACAATCTCATCGGACAACAAGTTCGTGCAATAGCAAATTCATCGAATTCAACTGGTTCGAGTCGTTCATCGAATGGAACAGGTTTTTCATCGGTTGCCTCGCCAATTATCTTATATAAAATCAATTCTCAAGCAAATACAAATGCTAAACGTACGGTTTTATTACTTGTCTTATTACTTTCATTTTATGTTCTCTGTTGGGCACCATATAATATTTACACATGGACACATGCCTATCAAATCACAATTAATAATCGAAATGAAACATATTTCGATCGAACATCATCGAACGATTTCAATGAAACAATAGCATCGTTAAAAACCGATAATTTACATGCTGATTTACGTCGTATTATATTTGTTAATTATTCTCTTTATCTTCTCTCGATGATTTCGATGTGTTTCAGTTTTATATTTTATTTTTCACTTAATAAACATGCTCGACAAGATTTAAGTAATTTTATTGGCTGTATGTGTCCATCGTCGATCCATTTTAGAAAGAATTCCAACCGTCAAAATAATTCTCGAAAGAAAACATTATTAAATTCACGACCATTAATCTATCATCAACGTTATCAAGATAATGTTGCAAATAAAAATCATCCAATTATGAATATAACCAATAATAATAATAATAATCAACGAATAAAAACAACACAATTCAAAACACATCACACATTTATAACACCAACAGCTTTAAATACAAATAAAAAATTGCTCAATAATAATATTCAATTTAAAATTGACAATCAAACAGCAAAACGAACTGTTCTAAACTATGGTTGCCATGTTCAATGTTGTCCATGAATTTATATTTTCAGAGAATTTTGTTTGTGAAATAAAATCGAAAAGTTTATTTTATTATTTAAAAGAAGACGAAAAAATCAAGTTTAAATGTGTCAAAATGAAAATATCGAAATGAAATTCTAATACCAATCGGGATGAATAAAAAAATATTCGGGATAAACTTTTTTTGTATAATTAAAAAATGATGATGAATTATTTTCTGGACGAACATTTGGTTCGACATCATCACGTGGATTAATTACACGCCATGAATGAGATAAATATCGTCGACTTTGTTTCGTATTATCGAGCTCTTGATTGTTAACATTTGTTAACGTTTGTGGTAGAATGATTTCAGTATATTTATCCAATGATGTTACTGGACGTTGCGATGACGATTGTCTATCGACTTTGACTTGAGGCAATGGGCCCGTTAGAAGTGTTGAAGATGTTTGAATACCTTTTTCTTCAAATGTTGGCGATGGACGAAGGCTACAAACGAGAGAGATGTTTTATTTTCGATAGGCAAGAATTTCTTAATAATTTTGAAGGTCGTAAGAAACTTTTCAAAGGTTTCATTACGATGAAGAAAAAAAGAAAACGATCGTCCGCAATAAAAACATGATTGTGATTACCTTTCTAATGATTCGAGAATCTCTCCAAGATCTCGTTTTGATGCGCGACTTTCATGTCGGACAACATTTGACACTCGTCGTTGTAATGAAGAATTTGTTGAATTAACAACAGGCGTCTTTATTCGGTTTGGCAACCGAAGACTTGGCGATTTTCGAGCTCGAATAATAGGCACGTGTTTACTTTTCGTCACTTCATTTTCTTCACTATCATCATCATAAATTGTATTTAAAAAACTGTAAACAGCTCGACGTTCTAATTTCAACTCGTTGAATTCGAATAAATGAGATTGAGAAATATTCTTCTCTTACCGTCTGCTGAATGATTGGCAAACCATGATTCGACTGTTTGTTTGGGCCAGATTTTTTGTTTCAATTCATATTTATGTCGATCCGATGAGATTGGCGAAATATTTCGACATGAATTAGGAATACTACCGGCTTTATGCAACGGTATAGTCTTTGTTGGATAATAGGAATCTAATTGACTACGAGGCTAAAATTATGATTTCATAGTCATCAAATGTTTGTATCGAATAAATTCGTCTTACACGGTGCATGTTTGAATCCGAGAAAATCGACAGACAATGAAATCTGTCAATTGACGATGAATAACAAAAAAGTCCGTCTACTAATAGTAATGAGGAGAAAAAGAAACGAGAGAAATATATGTTATTTTTTTTGGTTAGTTATTCATGTAAATTTTGATTCTATATGATCGTTTTTCTTTGTATGTGTCTTAAGAAGAAGAAGAGGAAGAGAAAGAAAAGAAATCATTGTAATGATCGTGTGTGTGCGTGTGTCAAAAAAACGGGACAGAAAAGAGTGCGAGAACAAATAGAAACGGAAGTTTTGTTTTCTAAAAAAAACCTTTTTATTTTTGTATTCTTTCAAGATCAAGATATTTGCTTTATGATTTCTTTTCACAACTATCTTTTGAACTGTCAAAATATTCAATAGAAAGAAATTGAATTTTCGAACACTTTGAATAAATTTTTCTTTCATTCGTCACAAAAATAATGATCCGTTTTTGACTTCTTTCTCTGATTGAAGTGGCTACTTGACGTATTTAATATTGATTTCAAATTCAAAAACAACAGGATGTCGTTGCTATCATCGAGTAATCGAGGAATAGAAATCAATAATAGATGAGAGTTACTTTATTTTGGAAAAAAAAGTAAGCAAAAAGAAAAAAAATATGAAAGCCGAAGAGAATTTTTCGAATCAATGTCTTTTGTATTAAATTTTTGTGCTTTATTTTATTGGTAAACGAGAAAAGGACAAAATAGTTCAAGTTGTTTAAACATCTTTTAATTCGGGTGGTAATTCGTTTTTCGGATGTTTACTTTCGAAATGTTGTTTATAAGTTTTTGGATCACCCATTTGTGTCTAGAAAAGACAAATGATACTAAAAAACAAATCGACTGTCTTCGTACTTTGCAAACTGGACATTGATAAGTCAAACCAGCAGCTAAATGAAATCAAAATAGATCGAATTAAAAAATCTTGAATAACAATCATTTTACCAGCAGTGCCCTTTTGAGTTGTTGGTTTACCAGCAGCGGCATTTTTTTCGTTACGTTGTCGAGCTAATTCCTTTTGATGTCCACGAGCCATTTGAAGTTGAAAGAAGAAATGTTTATCTAAAATCATTTACATTGAAATATATACAATCAAAAGACGAAGAAGAGAAAAATCAAGTTTTTTTTCGTTGGTTATGGCGAATGCATATGAATATGAAAAGTTGGATTAACAATACGAATCACTGGACGATGCGTTCGTCGACGAAAATTTGTTCGTGAAAAACGATTTAAATGAGAATTTTGTTGCTGTTGACGATGTTCAGTATACTGTTGAGCTGCTGTTGGATTTGATAGAAGTGTATTGACACATTCGTAAACCGTATCACTATTGGTAAATCTTCGAAGTAATGGCCTACCAAATATCGAAAAAGTCGACGAGACAAAATTGCGCAACATAGTCCATTTTGATGTTTGACTGGTTGCTAATAGCGAATTAGCTGACGAAACAAGACTACTTATAAGTATGCGTAACATTCTACACGTGACTTGAAATTACATTCAATAGATCTGAAATAATAGGTGTTTTTTTCTTCGTCGTAGTCAAATAAATAGGATAAACAATAATCAACTATCCATACGTAAAATTGTCGATGATTCATCTATGCGAGGATATCGATCAAGTGTGTTCATTGAAAGTTTAACTCACTTGAATGAGCAATACGCAACGATTTAGTAGCAAAAATAAACAAAATATTTATCATCAATCATGCAAAAAATCGTTTTGCCGGTCTATAGATGGCGCTAGTTTCCACGAGCAGATAGTTTTTAACTTTTAAAAAATTTATTTCAAATAGAAAACGACAATTTTTTGTTTTTATTTCAATAGTTTATCTAACCAATTGGCACGAATCGTCGGTAAACTTTCGAATATGACCGGTCCGTCTTTTGAGAATGTTTTGTAATTTAAAATATCATCATGTAATGTCTTTTGACTTGAAACAACCATTTGCAGATTTTTCACAAACATTTTCTGCAAATTCACTTGATCGGCTCGTGTTTGATCGTAGAGAAATGCATTGACATGATGTACTGCAATCATATAGAGCAATGGTTGATTCGATTTTGTTATTAATTCTTTAATTAAAACTTGAAAGTAATATCTTATCAAATCGATATCGGTTTCATAGGGAAGAAAAAATGTTTCGATTGGATAGAAAATCTAGAAGAATATTTCAATGAAATCGAAGATTTGCTCGTTTATTTTCGTTACTTGATCAGGTTTTAATCGGAGATATGCCAGTGAAGTTGAATGTTCAATCCAAAGATGTTTTCGTAGTTCAACATCGTAGATTTGTTGAATTGGTACGAGTAAATAATTCGAGAAAAGAACGTCACCAAATGAACAAGCTTCGTATTGTTCAATCAACGATCGATAACTAAAAACAAATGTTTGTGATTTTTGTTTTTGGCGTTTTCGAAAAATAAAACTCATACAAATCGAAAAATGTCATAAACGATTGAATTGTTGTGTTTATTTGCAATTTTTGAAGGAGATTTTCTTGATGAAAACAATTTAAAAATGCAACTAAATATTCAGCAACAGTTTTCTCAAGGAAAACATCCGATTGAAGTAGATAAACAGATGCAATCATCGAAAATCTCGTTGTTTTTGTTAAAATCTTCTTTAGATTGACACAATTCTTCATTTCCAAAATATAGACAAATTTCAATGTATTCAAAATAATATCTAAACGTTGATTATCTTCAGGTATTTTCAGTGCATTCGCATATAACGATGGTAGAAGACCGTATGGCCATGTTAAATCAATAAATGTATTCGAATAATGTTGATTTAATTTAAATAAATCTTCATTTTGAAAGATATTACCAATGTGTACATCGGATAGACTCAAATCGACTAGAGTTTGATTGATATGAAGAAGTTTTTTGTAGTATGAATAAAGAGACGGAAGATGTTCGACAGCCCGATCGTAGAGTAACGAACGATGAGATGAAGTGATTGTTAAAGATTCATTTGATGCTAAGCAAAGGGATTCATTTGGAATTAACGAAAGATCAGTTAGATCGAGATCATTGGATCTATAAAAACTGGTCGTTTTTTTAAATTTGATGATTTTAAGAATTTCGAATACCTTTTCCAATAGGATTGATCAAAGAAAATGAATTTAAATATTTCTTGTGCAAGATATTGATAACCTTTGATTAGAGATGGTAAAAGACAAAGTAGAATTTCGTAATAAATCGATGGAAGTTCGTTTTCAGATTTCTACAATCAAATTAATCGTCAAACAAATTCAATTATTTAAAAGATCGACTTTTACTTCACAATGAATAATTTGAATAAATTCAAAGATGAAAACATGTTCAAATTGTTCGAACCACGGCACTTTACGCGTATTTGTTGACGTTAATTTATTCAAAATTTTCTTTATATAAACAACAATTTCACTGTTTTTTGTTAGCATCAATTGACTGATGTATTTCTAAAGAGAATTCGATTGAAAAATAATTTAATAATCAATCAAGAGAATTCATAATTACTGATGAACGAAGAGTTTTATCGATTTGATAGAAGATTTTCGTTAGACGAATTAGTGCAATGAGAAAGCCAAATGGTGAAAGATCGGCTTGAGTTAGAACCGGAAGATTTCTCGTCGAATTTGTCGATATTCGTGCTGATCTGAATGATTTGAATTGAAAGAAGATATTCAAAGGAAAAACGATTCATACTCAAACGAAACATTTTCAATTAAATGTTTTGTTGTTCGAAGAGAAACAAGTGGCTCGAAGAATTGTTGACGAATGAGTTGAACTTTTGACGGTAAATCTAAGAGATTAATCGACTGAAAACAAAAGAAAATCATGGTGACGATGAAGTCGATTTTCGAAAACAGACTAATAACTGTTGACCAATGAGAAACGATGCTAAACAGGAGAGACAAGCGGTTCGTAATGCATCGAAATCGAACTAGAAAATGGACGAAGGTAAGAATGATGATGAATTCGATTAACGAGACTTTTTCGTCGATTTCAATGAGAGTTTGCTTTCCGATTGTTAAAATAATATCAAATAATCCATCGATATGCGACCAATTAATCGGATTTGTTAGATTATCTGGTGAATTTCTATTTGAACATGACCAAAATAAAAGAAACGTAATATCAAATCGTTTTTTTTACCGATGTTTTGAAATAAATTTCGTAATCGAAATAATCACTGAATCGAAGAGAGTTATTAATTGAACTAAAACTTGACAGATTCGTTCGTTGGGCATTTGCTGAATTGATATTCGACAAAGTGGAAGAATAATCGTTGGTAACAACGAACTGAAACGATATTCTAAGCATTCAACTCAAACAATATGTAGTTTTTACCCGAATTCATCAAGTAAATGTCCTTGTAGAATCAAAACTCTCCATAGAGATAATAATTCAACAAGTGTGGAATTGTTGTCGAGAGATGATGGTTGACTAGAAGTTTTATTTGGATAAAAATCAGTTTCTTAACCGAAATTTCGTACTTAACAATGACGACGAGATGATTTTGTAAACGTTGGCTCAATCCATATCGATGAATAAGATTGTAGGCGAGTGTTGGACCACTACTCGCTAAAACTCCGAGAAATTTCAATGCATCCGGAAGTAAACATCCGTATAAACGTCCTTCGTCTATATGAACAAGATGAAATTTCATGAATTCAAGTAAAAATTGAATGTTTACCATTGGAAAGAGCTATTTCAGGAATGAATTCTCGAATAATAAAATCCATTAATTGTTTTTCTTCGAAAATCTAATTGAATTCAAGAGAATAGAGAAATTCAATTGACAAAAGAAAGAAATCCAAATACTTGATTTGCAGACGACATCGAATGTCTGGCCATTCGAATAAGGATTTGAAAGATATATTTAACCGGTATTTCTACGTTCATCGATGTTGACAAAAGTTTCAATCGATCGAGAAGATAAACAAGACGTTTGAGAAGATTCATTCGAAATAAACATTTGATTAAATCTTGTTCTAAGATTTCGATATCCGTTAGATCCGATTCACTTTTCTTCTCGCCTAAGTCAATGTCCGCCGGAGTTAAATTCGGTTGATAATAACCGCAAGGCCAATGAGATGTTTGAGAAAGATTTTCCTGAAGAAAAACAGTCAATTCATTTCGATTGATTTTCGAGAAATTTTACTTCATCTTTTCGTGGAGCAATTAGATGCGCGAGACATTCGATAGCGATCATGTAGATCGTTTCGATTTGTTCATCCATTGCCCAACGTATGAGAAAAACAATGCCTGCTTCGATTAGTTTTGGTATTAACGGTAATTGAAGATCGAGATCATAGACACCTGCATGAGCCTATTCGACAAATCAAAATAATCGTTTATTTCATCGAGATAAATCGGTGCAAACTTGTCGAATTATGTTTGCTAAAGTTTGTAAAGCTATCGACCGTTGTTGAAGAACAGTCGAACGAGACAGATGGAATAATTCGTCGAGTGTATAACCAGCTACTTCAGGTTCATCGCCGTGATGATGAAGAGCAGCTGTAACCGGTATATCTGCATTGCGTGAGATTAGATTACCTTTGAAATCGAAACGAGCTGGAACTCCATCGGATTTCTGAAAGAGAAAATCGAAAAGTTTGATTTATGTTTGTTTATCGGTACTGAGTCATCGGTTTGTTGTTGAACTGATGGTTTGGGTAGATCTTTCATCCACTGTAGTTTTTCATGTTCGATATTATTCATATGCATCCATTGAGAATCGAGTTCAATCGGAAGATTGGTTTGATTATCTGTTTCCATATTTTCAGTCAAAGATTCGTTGGAAATTCGAAGAGTTTTTTCGGCAATATTTTTCTTTGATTTATTTCGAATAAATGCAACTAATTTGGGATCTAAAAAATGAGATTCGCTTTTGAAATTCGATTTATGTATGTTTTCAACTGAATTCTACCCAATGTATTTAATAGTTTTTGTTTTTCAGCTAAAATTTCGTTTTCATTCATCGATTTTAATCGTTCGAGATTTTCATCATGAATACGTTGTAATTCACGTTCGCCTGTAACTTCACCAAGACCAGCTCCGGTTATTAAAATTGAATGTGAACTTTTTGCTGTCGATGATGATGAGACTTTCTTTTCTTCTAATTCTTTACATGCTTTCAATTGACCATCACGATACATTTGCTTAGCGAATAGTGATGCTTTTTTCACATGAGGTAAATTGATTTTCTGTCAAAATCAAAGAATTTCTAGTTAAAAAAACTGAAGAAATAAACGTTTGTACTTCAAGATCATCTTCAGCACCGCGATGTTTAGCGTTAGGAAATGGATCGTTGACAAGTCTGGGTAATTGAATAGGTGTACAACTAACATCTCGTTCCTAGACAATAGAAATTCGATTGAAAACAAAACGAATAAACGACGAATGTTGGTTTACAATGATAACTGGACGCATGACTGTTGTTTCTGTCAAATCGATATTTGATGTTTTCTTCTTTTTTTCTTCGTTTTCAGTCGATTGTTGACGTTTTACTTTTGGTTCACGAATAACTTGTGCTGATGGTTTCATATTCGAACGTTGGAATAGTTCTTGATCGTTTAACATTTCATCTTCAACATCATCGCCAACACCATATCGAAGTTTTGGACGAGCTTGTAAATCGTTATTCATTATCGTTGAATGCAGAAGAGCTTTCGATTTTGGGGAAAATTATGTGAAAGTATTGCATATAAAAGTTGACATTCTTAACTGGCAAGAAACAACCAATCAAAATCCAACGGTGATTCACGGAGAAATCGATAGATAGAGTCTCTGGTTGGAATAAGTTGTTCGTATAGTTTAATTTTGTCGTATTGTTACAAAATGACATTGAAAATCTATGAAAAATTTTGTAAAATAAAGAATCCTGAGATGAACATGTCTCAGACAGTAAGATCAATAAACAAATATCTTCTGATATGAGACTTCTGCATTTTAAAAGACTTCAGTTAGTAGGAAAAGCTACGTATGTATTAGTGGTTATGAAGAAGTAAAGATAGTCAAGGATGTGTATATGATGAAACTTGCTTGTTTTCCCATTTTATTGCAAGGTTTTTGTTATATTCATAGATATGACTTCAGTTAGTAAAAAACTACTCATTAATGGTTATGACGAATTAAAGAATACAGTAAAAACGTTCGAAAAAGATAAACGTATTTTCGTACTTTTCTATGGTTCACAAAATAGTCAAGGATGTAATTGGTAATTCAAGATCTTTGTCATTTAGAATAGAATGAATATCAATTGTACATTGACTAGGTGTTTGAATAGCGTTATTCTTGTAAAACCAGTTGAAGAAATTGTTGAATCATTATTACCAGAAAATGGTATTTTCATCAAATGTTCAGTAGGTGATCGAGCAAGGTAAATCCAAAACTGTGGAAGAATCTTGTACGATTACAAGAGAATCGACTTTAATTTAGTTGGAAAGATGCAAATTGTTCATTTCGAAAAGATCCACAATTACGGTTGACAAACATTCCAACTTTAGTCGAATGGGGAACGGTAATAGACATAGTTTCTATTCAAATGAATTATTTATTGATTCGTTTTTTTAGAGTAAACGATTAACTGATGATCAATTACTTGATCCAGACATTATTCAAATTCTTTTTGAAGAAGATTAAACAAAAGCAGTTAATTAATATAATATCAGTTGTTTCTCAAAATGAATAATTTCCTTAGGCCAAGTGTATCATTAGATTGATTAATAAAAGACAACAGTTAAGGACATTTATATGGACTGTTAATCATTGCACTTTCTTAGGATATTAGATATATTATTGCTCAATCGCAAATAATTATATTCGATTGATGATTCGTTCGTTGACTTGTTTCTATTTCTATTATGGCTAATCGAGTTTTGTCATAGAAATTCCTTTTTTTTCTCCGTTTTTCTTTTTATTTTTTTCCGTATTTGCTGTCTACTGTTGACTATTTATCAGACGATTACTGGCTAAGTTAGGAAACTAAGATTGTCACAGACACATAGAACTAATCTATGTGTCGAAATAAAGCTATGTGTTAATTTTCAAATTTTCTCTCATTTCTAAAGCTGACATGTATATAGATATACATACACAAATCAACATAACAACAGACCGCATAAGCTAAACAAAAATATTCTCGTTGGCTTCTTTTTTTGCCGTTGATTGACAAGTTCTTTGATGGTGTTTGTACATAATAAAGTCAAACGCAATATCATGAATGCAACTTGACAGTTTCTTTCGATGTATATTTATTTTTCTCTTATCTTTTTTGTTGGTTTTCAGGGATTGTACATCATTAACATGATAGAAATAGAGAAACGTTATGTGTATATTGAAGCTGAAAATGAAGGACAGTACACATACCATTAGTAGATTTCTTCTTTTAATCTTGACTTATCGGTTTCTGTTGTCATTCATCTAACTCAAGACAACTCATATATATTCTCTTTGTGTTTCTATATTCTGCTAGAGAAGAAATATATCTTGCTCATTCATACATTATATTAAGATCAGTGTAGACGTAATAACAGATAAAACCAGATGCTACACGTTTTCAGCATATATTCAATCTCGTATATCATTATTCATTTGATTTTATAGATCTATTTCAAAGCCTTAACTACTTTTTCCGAGCAACTTACCACTAATGTAAGTAAACATCGAATTCCGTTGTTTTCTTTTTCATTGTGGTTGATTAACAATAATTGTTTTTTTTCTCAATTAGAATGCCTTTCGGACCAACAGAAATCATCCGTTGCCCACGTTGCAACCAAGCTGTTTTTCATGCTGAAGCTATTCCAGCTGCTGGCAAACAATGGCACAAAACTTGTTACCGATGTGGTAAGTATTTCATTCGTTCATCAGAATTTTATTCATTTACAAAAAATTCTAGGTCTCTGCAAGAAAATGTTAGAACCAACGACCATGGCTGAACACGAAGGTAATGTTTTCTGCAAACAATGTTATGCTCGTAAATTCGGTATTCGTGGTGTTGGTTTCGGTGTTGGTGCTGGTGCACTCGGTATGGATACTGGTGATCGATTTGGAAACACTGAATCACTTTCGTATGTTATTTCATTTGATTTCTAAGAAAAAAAACTAATCTTATTCGCATATTTCTTTTTTCAGAAACAAACCGAACTATGCTGCTCCACCCGGTGTTGGATCAAAATCTGCTCCAGCTGATGAAGAATAAACTCTTCAACATTAGATATTTTATTTAACCTTCTTCTTAGATAACCTCGCTACTAGAATCTTTTTTTCGTCTTTTTCAGTTAATTTGTCAAGTTTTGCAAGTTTAATAAAGAATTCTCACTAATAGAAAAACAGCCGCTATGAATATTTTGTTATTTCTTTTGCAAACGATCTAGTTGTTATTGATGTAATTAATCATCTTGATTATCGTTAACAAGACATAAACAATGTTTCGAATCGAAACCATTGAATACCAAATAGTAACAAAGAAAAAGAGAAGAAAAAAAAATTTAACCATTTCCTTCGGTTCACTAACAAATATAGTCAAGACACAAGAGAAAAAAAACGAACGCCTGACTATTAACAGAACAAAAAAAAACAACAGAAACGAGAACAAGAGCCTTGTTTGCTTGATCTAATCAGCAGTTGCGCCTTTGGTTTTCTTTGCTGATTGTTCATCGTCATCGTTGGAATCTTCGTCATCGTCGCGGTCATGTTTTCGTTTTTGTCCGCCGCCGCCACCACGACGAGTCTTTCGTCCTCGTCCACGTTTACCAGCACCAAATCGTTCGCTTTTTTTCGTTCGTTCAGCAGCACGTTTTTCATTAGCATCTTTCCAAAATTGAACTTCTTCTTCGCCTTCAACTAATCGAGCGGTGACTTCCTTATCTGCAATCACAAGTTTGCCTTGTCCAGCTTCTAAGACTTTTTCTAAGACTTCTTTGGCTGTATCAGCAACATTTAATCGTACCCATGCCTCAGCATCGCCTTTGCAAAAGTCGATCCAAGGCATTTTAGTAAATGGATTGAATTTCTCTTTGATTAATTCTCGTGTTGCAGTTGGAGCCATGCCAGCGAGATGAATAACAGCACCAGTTAGATTTTCAGTGTTTAATTTTTCTAAATGTTCATTGGTCTTTTTTTCTAATTCTTCTTTTCGTTTTTCTTTTCGTGCTTGTCTATCATCTGATGATTTGCCGCCACCATTAGCTGCTTCCAAGGCTTTCTTTTTATAATGATCATCTTGTAATGTACATTCCAAAACTGAACCATCTTCATATTGAATTGGTGTTTGTTTAGATTTCTCGACAAATTCTCGAGCTTTATCTTCAGTTGGAAAAACAACAAATGCGGCACCACTGAAATCTTTCGATTTAAATTGTTTTTTCATTTGCACACTTTCAATCGAACCGAATCGTTCGAAGAATGCCAATAGTTTATCCATGCTAACATCTTCGGTTTTAGGAAAACCTTTAACATAAACTGTACGATTACGTAGAGTTAATTCGAGTTCAGCTTGGCTATTCGGTACTGGACGTTCGGGATGCCGACGAATTTTATTTTCCTTTTCATCGATTTGTAAGAGACCGGAAACCGATGATTTCAACGCTTTGAAAATCGTTGGAATATCGGTTGTTAACGATTGAAGACGTTTGAATGTTGTTAAAACCGATAATGGAATCCAGCCTTCATCTTTCGTTATTTCGTTTTTAAGAAATTTATCTCGAACCATATTCACATCACCGAGATAGTATTCGATTTGACGAAGAATTTTCTTTTCTAAATCACCATCGGATGATGACGATCCAGTTTGAGATAAAGTTGTAGTTGTTGTTACTGAATTATCGGGATTAACCTGAATAGATTGAAATGATTTATAACAAAAACAAAAGAAATTCGATTCGATTCGTACGGTTTTCGTTTTTGTAATTGTTGTAACAACATCTCCATTAACAATGGTTTCTTCACTTGATGAAACTGTTTTTCCATTAGTTGCTGCTACGGTTGTATCGGTCATTGTACTTTTTTTTCTTCTTTAATTTCTAAATCTAAAACACGAAGAAAATAAATAAATATATATGTATGTATATTTCGTGGACTTTTTCTTTTCAGAAGAGAACAAACATAGAAATACATCATCTCGTTTATACGCAAGAAGAAAAGCTTTGAACACAGTGTAACGAAAGCAAAAAACAAACAAACAAACAAACGCATATGAGATATAAACTACAGACGAAAATAGATCTTGCTGTTTTTTTTTCTCGGGACGAAACAAATCTACTAAGAAAATAGAAAACTAATACGGTACACATAGATGTGCGAAGAAATAGAAACGATTGTGAAGTTAAACTCGAATTTGAAGGATAAAAATAAAGACAGAGAACATTGACGAGAATATCACGTTAAGAGAGAAAAAAAAATAGATTTTTTTTGTTTGTTTGTTTAGCACACGAAAAAGAAAGCAAAGAAAAATGGACGTTTAATTTGTTTTTGATTAATATGAAAAGAAAAAGCCACTATTAATTAAGAATAATATTGAAAAGGAAAAAAAATTGAAATTATTCTTGATAAATCCATTCATGTTCGGGTTCACTGTTTAATAACGACTCGCGTGATGCTGGTCGATCATCGGATACATGACCGCCTTCATCAGAAAACATTCCTGAAAAACGAATGAATTCATATTGTTTTCTTTTCTCTTTTGATTATCGAGGAATTTACCTTCGTTTTTTGGCGATGATAAATGATGAATAGCTTCACTGTAGATTTCACTTTCGGATGAAAACAATCCGCTCTTATCACGATTTAAATCTTCATGTTTAGCTCGATGTTTTTCATCATCGAGAACGTAATGATCACTTGAAATTTCTTCGACTTCGCCTTCTTCGGACGAACTGTAATGTGTTAACTAAATAGGCAAATTGAGAGAAATAAAATTAAAAAAAAAAGTAAAATATCAAATTTACTCGAGTCGAAGATTTTCTTTGTTGAAACGGTGAATTTCGTTCGGTTGTCGACGGTGAAAAATGGAAACTCACACTTTTCGTATAACGACGTGAATCGATTGATTTGTCATTTTCATTCTTCTCGTCCGTGGTATGATTCGAACGATCGATATCATCCAAAGCTGTTGCATCTGATGTCGATCGAATTGAACGTTGAGTCGTCGTCGATGGTGACGAAACTCTATTTTGTATTGAATTGAAAGGTCGTTTTCGACGTTGACGAGAATATAAACTTTCTTTTTGTTTATCTTCTTGATCGCTACTCGATGATTTTCGTGTGAGATATGTAAAGATTGTTGTTGGTCGGGTTGGATTCGTCGGCGTGATTTGTGAATCAGTCGAATTCTGTAGATCGAGTTTAAGTGTTTTCGGATTTAATTCTCGATGAATTGAATTTGTTTGTGAATCGATATCAGCCGATATCGATGGAATGTGACTTTGATTCGTTGAAAGTTCATCGATAATATTACTCGTAATATTAATTGAAGCACGTTTTTGTTCTTGATCGGCTATAGCCGACAGACTTGGTGGCGCCCATGATGCTACACTACCTTTGCTGTTCGTACGACGATGTCCCGACGGTTTCTTACGTCGTTGATTGTTGGTTTTAGTACTCGATGTGTCTTGATGATTTGAATTCGATGGAATGCTATTAGATGTTTCATGAGTTGATGCTAAAATATTGCGAGAGATTTTTAGTTATGTGTCATAGAAAAACACAGAATAGAAGGAAGAAAAACAACATGTCTTGCATGAGACGATGTTATTTCAATGTAATTGCGCAAGATTCACGACTTACGTTGATTATTATGTTTGTTGATTTGTGTTTTTTTATTGGTTGTTTGAGATAGAATTGCAAGTGGATCATTGAGATTGAATGTAGCTGCTTTGATTAATTGTAAAGATTTCTTTCGTGCTTCGGCAATAGGATGAAATGGTCGTTTTTTACCACTCGATGAATGATGTTCAATATGAAGTAGACGTTCTTTTTTCTTGATTTCTTGTTCACGTTTTTCTAATTGCATCATTAACGATGATAATTCAATGTAAAGTGAATTAATTTGATGTAATTTCGTTTGATAATGTGCACGTATATCCGCAATATGTTGTAATTCTTCTCGACGTTTATTCATAAGTTCATCATTACTCATTTGAAGTGTCGATGAAATATCAATAGTTGGTAAACGTGCTAACTGTGCGTTGATTTCACTTGACCAAGCCCGAGTTAATTCGGCATATTCTTGTTCTTGTTCGAAGAGAATGATTTCGGGTTCGCTGACTTTTAAATGTTTGATGATTTGTTGAAATGATGGACGATTCATTGGCTTTTGATTCCAACAGAATGTCATGAGTAATTTGAAACCTTCGGGAGCTGATGAAGGAATTGGTAATGTTAAACTTCCTTTTCCCACACCTAGATAAAGAAAAGAAAAGAAAAATAAACCAATACTCAAGTGAATTTCAACTAACCAAACATAACGGCACTGGGATCGATATTATAATAAGGAATTTCGCATGTTAAAATTTCCCAAAGAACGATCCCGAACGACCTTCACACAATAGACAGACAAAAGTTGAAGTTTTTTGAAGAAAAAAAATTTTTTTTGTTTTACCAAATGTCGATTTTTTCTGAGCAAGGTTCTCGTCGAATAACTTCTGGTGCCATCCAAGCTGATGTTCCATTGAACGACATGATTTGTCCTTGTTTACTTCCTAACTGTTTACTTGTGCCAAAATCTGAGATTTTCAAAATATAATCATCGGCAATAAGAATATTCGGCGATTTCAAATCTCGATGCACAATTTTGTTTGCATGCAAATACTGAACACCATTCGAAATTTGTCTCGACCAATCGAGAACTTGTGTTGGTTTTGTATACGAATTTTTCTCTCGACGTCGTCGTAGAACATCAAACAATGAACCGTATGTACAATATTCCATAACAATGTAATACAATGGCGACGAAATCGAAATGCCACGAAATTTAATAACATTGACATGATTCAGTTTTCGTAAATATTTTATATTTGTTTCTTCTTCGGTTTTAACACGTTTACAAGCAACATTTTGCCCGTCAAGTTTACCGCGATAAACTGAACCTTCAATGCCTATGCCGATTAAAGCTAAATCATTGACAATGCTATCGATTGGAATGAGCCAATTGTCCGATGATGTTGTTGAATCCTTTGAATATTTAATATTTTCACCAATTTTATTTACAGCTGTGAAAAATGGTTTCAAACAACCGAAAAATGAATCCATTAAACCACTTCCACCATCATTTGTTGTATCCGCTGGTTTGGTTTTATTGCTTTCGTATTGAATTTCAACTTGATCAATATCTTGATCATCGGTGTTTGCTTTTGGTTGTGAAGGCGGAGGCACTGGCGGCGATGTTGCTGTTGTGCCCGATGAACGACGATATATAATCGGCGGATCACGTTCGCCCGTTGGTGTCGACGGTGCTGAGCAAGTTGCTAACGGATGGCTTGGTTCTTGACTTAATGCTGGTGGCTCATCATCGCCGTGATTTGAATCACTATCCTCCAGTAATGCGATTGTTAACCCTCTATTTCGATGATGAAAAAAAAAGGGTTTTTTCCCATCTCAATAATCAAAACAAGTTGACTCACTCAATTCCATTTGGTAGGGCGTTAAGATTTGTTTGATCGAGTTCATCTGATGATGAGATTATATTGAGAATATTTGGATTTGCTGTTGATGAATTTATAATTATTGCATCATCGGTCATGTCCGGTGCTGGCGACATGATGTGAAACGCAACAATGTTGTTGTTGTTGTTGAAAAAATGAATTCAAAAAAGTTCGAATAAATTCTGCGTGCTACCTAATGGTAGCTTCTGAAACAAATACGTTTAATTTATCGAAATCGATTTCAATGAATTTCTTTTTTTACGATGTCATTTTATGTGTTGTTACTACTGAGTCGATCGCGTTCTGATGACAGAAACTAACAAACATACTACGCGTTTCACTCGTTGCCTACTGGTAAGTTGGTTTGTTTATTTCTTTCCTATCAACCAATCAAATTGTAAGAACGAACCTCTCGCAACGAAACTATCGGTTTAATTTCGATGAATTTAATTCGAAATAAATTCGTTAAGAGTTTTTTTCGATCGAAAATTTTTCTATGAGCAATAGATTTTGAAAACACAATCGATCTTTTGAACCTCCTTTGAAAATTCTGTCTCGCACATCTTCGTCGTCGTCTATCTTATCATGAGTCATTCGAATGTTTCTTCGTTGTTTTCAGTTATATCCTGCGATGTTTGCATAAATGTTGTCCGTATTCGTAAACGATATTTCGAAATTTCTCGTTTTTTCTTCAGATATTTGCTGCCTCTTATTTTTTTTAAATCAATCATTCAAAATGAAAACTTTCATTGATGTTTTCTCTGGTGAAGAATTGTGCAGTGATGCCTATCCCATCAAACTTGTCGATGATGTTTACTATGAAGTTGAAGGCAAAGTATGAAAACGAAAAATTCCAATGAAATTTGATTTTTCATTGTCTATTGAATTTCTATTTAGAATATCACCGAAAGCAATGATATCGATGAATCATTAATCGGTGGTAACAAGGCAGCTGAAGGCAGTGAAGCTGCTGGTGAAGATGAAGGTGTACAATCAACATCAACAAGTGGTATTAATGTTGTTTTAACTCACAAATTAAACGAAGTGCCATTCGACAAGAAAAGCTTCACTGATTGGTTAAAAGCATATTCAAAACGGTAAAAAAATATTAAAAAAAAAGGAAATGTTTCTTATCAATTCTTTGGAATTCGTTTAGACTCAAAGAACATCTCGAAAAAAATTCACCTGATCGTGTCCAAACATTTCAAACTGGCATGATGAAAGCTGCCAAAGAAATATTAGGCAAATTCAAAGAATTCCGTTTCTATGTCAGTGAAAATATGGATTTCGAAGCTATGGTTATTCCTCAATACTATCGTGAAGATGGCCTCACACCCGTCTTTATTATCTTCAAAGATGGTGTTCGTGAAGAAAAATACGTATGTGTTTCTTTTATTTAACAAATCTATTTACTTTTTTTGCTCTTAAATAGTAAACAAACGAAACAACATGAACGCTCTCGTTCACCGGTCAGCAACGTCCTTTTTTTCGTTTTCTTTACGTTTTATCATCGATATTTGAATGAAAATCAACATTTGTTTTTTTTTATCTTGTTATTGGATGATGGAAAAAGAAAAAAGAAAAAAGGATACAAAAGAACATTCACATTCTATTTAATTTTTGTTCAAGCGAATTGCATCGAGATTGATTGATATTCGATTATTCGAAGATAATTCTGAAAAGAGAGTCTGAAAAAAACAAGAAATATGATTAAAAAATCGAAATTAAAAGAGAATAGTTACTGTGACTTGAGATTGATCAGTTGTCATATGACCAACGAGCATTGTTTGAGTGTTATGTGCACAAATGAATTCGACTAGACGATTTTGATCGTCAGTTGTTTGAGATTTAAGTAGAATAAATCCAAAATATTTCTCGGCATTATGAGGTGTCATTGTTCGATCTAGTCAATTGAGGACATATAAATTGTTTTCAATATGATATCGAAATATTTACTTAGAAAAATAGTTTCTATCTGATTTCGTATGTATTCAGGAGTTAGCTCATCTGACGCACATGCATCACTTATTGATTTGGAAAAGATACTTTTCATTAGAAATTCACCAGTACCTATTGTTTACAAGAGAACAACATAGATAATCAAGTTGAAAGAAACAATTTGTCTAACCAGAAGATGCAACAGCCATTGAACAAGAATCTTTTCGTTCAGCCCAACAACCGCATGCATACCTTGATGATAAAAATAAATTCGAATTTCAAGAATAAAATAAATAAAATTTCATCAAACATTGCTGAATGTCCGACACGACCAGTATGTTTGAGAAGTATTCCACCACTGGATGCAGCTGCTGCAACATTTCCATGTCGATCAATGACAATAGCGCCAACGGTATCTAATCGTTCGTTGTTATCATTTTCAGTCTAGGTTAAAACGAAAAAACATAAAACCAAAACACGACTAGTAATTAGATCAAATACTGTTTTAAGTTTTTTTGTTGATTCATAGATTGTTTCATCTAATTTACGTTTGTATCGTTCAAATAAATTAGTACTATTTTCTAAAAGTATAAATTCATAAAATTTCAAAGAAAAAAAACTTAAACAAAAGACCTGTTTTCATCTGTTGACTATCGATAATCGGAATACCATGTTGTTCAGCCCATTGTTTGGCACCATCACCCACAAGAAAACTAAACAGTCTTCAAAATTAACAATTTCAATTGACAATTTTTCATTGTATTCACCATGGTGGTATTCGTCCACCATCCATCAAGCCTTGCTTTTGTGAATGTAACAAAGCCCATGCCAATGTTATTGGATTCTGTACACCTTTCGTCGAAATTCATAACAACAGTTCAAAAGTTTCTCTGACGAAACAAAAATGTCTTACCAGATACAGCACCAACTGCACCGTAACTATCTTCGTCCATGATCGACGCATCACATTCAATTTTTCCATCTAACGTTAAATTCGAACCGATTCCAGCATTGGTTAATGGACAATCCTAATCAAAGCGAATGTTTTTTTTTGCAAACATATTCAATTCATTCTTTCAAATTGAATTACTTCAAGTACAGCTACAGCAAGGCATACTGCTTCGGAAGCGTATTTTCCGCTATTTAATGTTTTAATAGCTTGCAGACAAGCTTTTTTAATCGTTTCACGATATCGAGGAAATCTCGCTTGAGACTGTATACCAGCGCCTAGGACAGAAGAAATCTGTAGTTTAATCTTCGATCAAACACACGATCCTATCCTACCAACATGAACTGCTACAAAGCCCGCATAATTACTATTCTTCTCGCACATATTTAATCTTCAAAAGAATATATTTATTTTAATTCAATTGAATTTTCTTATAAATAAAACTTAAACAGTGGCACACAATATCAATTAAAAAGAAGGACAAAAACGAAATGAATGTTCTATTGACGTTCACTAATATTTTGGCGTATCAAAACGATTCTGAAGATTTTTAAGAAATGTTTCATACGGACAGTAATAAGTTTCACAATTCGGTAAGATTTGTGGCTAAAAAATATCGAAAATGAATTTCACTAATAAAGTTTCAAAAAGAATATCATTCGACATACTTCACCAGCGGAATTAACTACTACATAAGCTTCATTAGGATTTGTTTTTGATATGTAATATTTGATGAGAATATGTGAAGCGAATTTCGGCCAACGCATATCAAAAATCTAAAATGATCACAATTGAACAGTTAAATGAAATTTAAAAGAACTAATCGATGTACTTCAAATGCCATTGCTAATGGAATAATTGTAGTATCATGTCCCGAATAAATATAGAGTTTTTGATAGGGTCTAGAATATATTTATACGGAAATCCATTTTTTAATGAAAGATAATGATGTTTTACTCTTTAGTTTGAGCGAGATGATTTTTTAATATTCTATTGAAATTTTCTCTGATTAAATAAAGAATAGGTCCAGCTGTTGAACGGATAAATGGATCAAAACCAATACTTGTACTAAAATATCGATTTATTCGAATAAATATTTGTGATATTTTTAGCTAAGAGAAACTCACGCTCGATTGATAAATTCTCGACCAGACATAATTTCGAAATCTTTAGTTAATTCTAAAATATCTTCAGGAACATGAAATTTATGTGCCTATTCAATAAAAACTCCAATAAAATCAATTTCAACAATATCAAAACGAACCAATCTCGACACAATATCATCGTATAATTCAATAATACCATTTGGATGTTCAAGACTATCTGAAAATCAAATAGATTTGCAGAAACATAATTATACCGAATGAATTCATGTCAAATACTTATGCGTTTTAGTAATGCAAATCGAGATTTCTTTAAATCATGATCATCATTTAATGATGTATATAATGTTTTTACACTATGACATTGCAGTAGGATTGGATAAAGTTTTGGATTGGGAAACTAGTAACAGATAGAGAGAATTGGTTTGATTGATAGATGAGGTCGAATAATAGTTAATTACCATGTATTCATTAGGAAAATGATGAACTTCAATTTCGAATGGACCTTAATGAAAAGCGTTTACGTTATTTTGAAAATCTTTTTGTTTTGTTTGTTACCATCGGCTTGAATTTGATTGTTACGTTTTTTCGATGAATAAAGTCCGGCAAGAAATGCTCGAGCACTGCTAATTGTTCGATTCATAAATGTTGATCGACAACTAGACAAAAAATAAATTCATTCTTAAAAGAAAAATCTATGATCGAAATAGAAAAATTTACTAGAGATATTTAGGATTATAAACGTCCGGTATAAGTTCATCAATTAATTCAGCTCGCAGCAGTTGTCCAAGTTCAAATAATTGCTTTTCACCAATAGTTGTTAATTGACCGGTACTAACTTTTTCACCTGTTGCTGACTATATGAAAATACATTTTTTGATATTTTAAATTTCTGAATCTTATCTTCGTACTTTCAATATCTGAGGATTTTCTCCTTCAAGATCGCCAAATGATAAAATCTTCTCTCTTGGCACAGTTTCATTTCCCATTTTTGTAATTAGTTTAACATCCCATTTTGCAGGTAAATAATTTTCTAAATGTTCTTTATCATAAATAACCTACAGAAACACGAAAAAACAAGATCAGCTGAAGTTAAACATGGATTTAACGTGATTAAAATACTTCTTCTAGACTAGGCAATAAATGTAATGGAGTTCGAGCACCATGTCGAAAGAAAACTTGTGCACCAATCAATTGCAAATCATTTCTTTGTTCAACAGATTTTAACGACGTTTGTTCAGTTTGTAAACGTCGGCCAGTGTCTGCCCAAGCAATTAATGCTTGTTCATATTCCATATCTGAATGAGTAGATTTCATGTTTACCAATGAGAAAACCGATGGTGATAAAAGTATTTCAACAATTTTATCACAACCGTATTTAAATGCTAATACGAATGCAAGTATAATCAAAGACCACTTGAAAATCATTCGACACTTTCGCCGCATGAAATTCAAACTAGCTGTGTGCGTTTTTTTGTTTTCTATTCTTTTAGTTTACGCAAATTTATTTATCTATAAAAAGAAACCAAGCATGTATTTGTTACAAATTGCTTTTATTTCAATAAATGTAAGGTGTTATAGATTTCTTTCTATGGAAGAACGCAATGGTTTGTCACAAATAGTCTTTCGAGTTTTCGTTTTCACAAGTATATACACATACACACAAATACACGTAGTTCCTTTTTTGCTGAATGAAATGTTCGACTTGAATAAGAAAGAAAGAAAGAAAAAGCAAACCAGACGAATGATAAAAATAATAAAATAAATTAATTAGATGAGAGAATAATCAGCACTGTAATAATAAGACAGAAAAAGAGGAGAATTCTTCTTCGCAATAATAATAATAATAAAAAGATGAAAGAAGGAAAAAAAAAGAAACGAATGATTCGAGTATATGTTCGCACAGAAGAAGACAAGAAAAAACAAATTAGAGTACAGTTTCATCACTGGTTAAGCCGGTTAACGAGGCATCAATAGCTACAAAAACGAAAACAATTGAATAAAGTTTTAAACACGATTCGAAAAGAACCTACTTGATAATGTTCGATTGATCGTTTGCAATTGATCGACAAGTTGTTCTAATTCCCGAGCATTTGAATCCGTGTCATTAACTGTATTATTCGGTCTGAAAACGAATTTTATTTTAATAAAAGAAAAAAAAAACTTGATTTGATTGTCATACTTTAATTTCGCTAGAATTCCCGATGAAAGTTGAATTAATTTAATTGCTAATCTTTGTCCATCGTCACGTAATGAATCACAACGATCCTTAAACAAACACGAACAATGCAAACCGTATATAGATTTAATTTGTCTTACTCCTTCACTATAAGTGCTTCCATTCATTCGTCGATATTGTGATTCTTCGGTAACGCTCGATGTCATCGGTCGACGATAGTTTGTCATGTGACCCGTCGATTCGCCGAGTGGATTCGGACTTGCCGATGATGATCGATGATGTGACGTTGAAATCGTTCGTGTTTTTAGTAGATCTTGTTTTTTCGACACATGTTGAGTCGGTCGAGAGCTCGATTTCGTATTTGGAAGGTCTTTTCGACTCGAACTACTCGCATTGCTATGCCATGATGCGCTCATTATGTCATTGTGATGTTCGGTTTTTTGTAATTGATGTCTCGTACGATTTGCCAGTTCTTCGATTTTGGCTTGCGCACGTGCTCGACGTAATTCAACGGCACGATTGGTTTGTCCGGTTGACGTGCTCGATGTTAATGCAGTTGATGGTACCGATGTTGTAGCTTTCATCGGTTGTCTTGCGGCGGCTATGGCTTTGGCGACAGCTTGGGCTGTTGTTGGTTGCGGAGTTTGAACGGGTTTCGATGTCGACGGAACGAGATTCGAACGTTGTCGACGCAAAGCAAATGATTTATTCATATAAACTTTGGTTAAACTCGGATGTGAGGATAAAACATCGTCATTATCATCGACATATTTGTTTGTTGTTGTTGTTGCTGTTGTTGATGATGACATGCCTCGATTGTACTGAGTACTGGCTGGCATTGTCTGACGAACGGGTGTATTACGTTGAAATGGTGATGATGAATAGGTTTGATCGGCTATGATCGTATGAGGACGAGTTGAGGGTTTGTTTGATGATGGAATATACTCCGATGTATGAAGAGAAGATTTTTGTGAGGATTTTGATTCTTGTTGACGTGGTTGTTGTTGTTGGAGACGAAATGAGTATCGTTCGGTTTCGTTTTGATTTGAACGAATCGAAGGTGGAGAAGTCGAGGGCGATGTTCGGTTTGATGACACGGAATTCGTGTCTTTTGTTGGAACGACGGTTGATGTTTTCGGCCTGAAATTGATGTTGAATGAATTGGAAAAATCGAGAGAAATGAAAATGAACGTACTTCCATTGTGTATCTAATTTTCGTCGAGTTGAATTTGGAAAAGGTTTTGTTTCGAATGTCGGTGAAATAACTAGAAAAAATTCAAAATTATTCATCGTTTTCACAGCAGGATGTCTATTTTTACCAAAACATTCTGCTGGTTTTAATTGACTCTGCGGTGGTGTTATCGGACGATGCTGTGGCTGTTGTTGTTGTGAGAGTGAAGTCGGTCGTTGTCTTGCATAGATTAAGGCAGCGGACGAAGTACTATCATCCGGTAAATAATGCGATGCACCTTCAGGTTCTTTACGTGTACTATTATCACTTTCAGTCGGTAGAGATAGAAGAGACGATGACGACGATAAATTAGCTGATGAAGTTGATGACGATGGCGAGGTTATATCATGTGTTGGAATATTTAAGTCTACAATTGGACGATTGACAGTTTGTGTTGTTGTTGCTGTTGAAGGTGATGATGTAAGCGCGTGAATATCGAATGTTCCATGACGAGTATGTTTTGTTTTTGCATATCGTTTGAATGCATTCGATGTAGTCGGTTGCTCAATTTGATTCTCTTGTGTTGGTTGATCGATATCAGGTTCAGGTTCATCATCACGAGCTATATCGAGATCATCTTCAATGATATATGTACCTGCATCGCTTAATGCATCGGCATCGTGATGATCGGATGATGGTGTATGAAGTGGTGATGCTTGAGTGAGAATATTTGTGTAGGATGATTGATTAGGGGAACGTTGTTGAGAGGAATAACTGGGATTCGATTCGTCTTTTAACATTCGATCGATGAGAAAATCATTTTGTCTTTTATTTAACAGGGGATTTTCGCAAAGTGGAACATCTAGAGATGAGAAATTGATTTCGTTTCTCTTTCTTTCTTTCTTTCTTGATTTGTTGATTACCTAATTCGAAAGGTGAATGAAGGTCTTCCTGATCATTTGTGGCCATATTAAATTGAAAAAGTTGCTAAAAATAATCATGAATCGAAAAGTTCAATACGGTTTCGATTTAATTTTACTGGTTTTGAATTTCGACCGAAATATTTCTTTGTTTTAGACACCGGTGGTGAGAATTCTAATCGAAAGAAAAAAATATTTCCTTATGAATCCAACCGAAAAATAAGCTTTATCTATAATTACCTAATGTAAACGCGTATTTTTCATTCGAATGATTCTAAATGAAGAACAAACAAAACAAACTAATAATTACTAATTAAAAGATTCACGTACGCCGTTCGGAGAAGTGATACTATGCATTGTCATCGTTGTCGATGCGTTTCGAACGCCATTTTGACTACCTGCACAAACATCATTCACAATTGGCGACTAAATAAAACACAAAAAAAACCATCAAAGAAAAGAAGAAAAAAAACGCCAAGTCGACTCTATAATGCATGTATATATCGTGCCTTGTTTCATTCGTTCTCTCATCCATCTATTATTCCTGAATGGGGGGCAAGAAGAAAAAAAAATAGTTACAATGTACAACTTTTTTTTTCTCTCTCCCCTCTGTTTGTATATTTATATGAATGTCTATATGCACACATGCACACGTCTATCTTACTGTATGAGATTGTGATGATGAGAAGTCATTTTGTACGGCCGATGAAGATGATGGAAGCCGTTTATTATTTTGATTTGATGAAGTCAGATGAGAAGATGATGATGAAGAAGCCGGCAATTGATAAGAATCAGAATTGTAAGACATTGATTAGAAAACAAAACGACTAGGCTTTTTATCAATAAATGATAATCAGACGATTAAAAAACGAGAGGATCATCTAGAACAATAAAAAAATAACAACAGAATGTAAGTGTGACCATTATCTTTTTCTTTCTTTGCGCTGCACACGATCGTGTTTATATTGGGACTTGTGTCCGACGTCATTACACTTTCGTTTCTTTCTCTCTCTCTCTCGAGTCATTTTTCGCATATAAAATTCGTCTAATTGAATCATAAAAAAAAACGAACGAAAAGAGGCTATAATAAGCTCACTTATGTCTCAATCTCGATTGATTGGGCTCATTAAATCTGAATTACATTCATTTTTGTAACATTGCAGGTTTTTTTTTCTTTATTTCCAAAAGATCTTGTCGACAAGAGAAGAGAAAGAGAGACAATGAAACAGAGAGAATACAGCACAAAATTTGTTTTTTTTTGTATGATTGATAAATGAAGAGAAAAAAGAGACAAAGACATTGAATAAACTTCGAGTTAATCTTCAAATACACATTAAATGTCTGAGAACAACAAAAAAGAGAGAGAAAAGAAGATACACAACAAACTGATTTGATTCGCTTTTTGTTTTGGTCAAGAAATAATATTCTCAAATGATTTTTCGACCACTCAAAAAAAAAAGAGAAAGAGAGAAGAAATGAATATGTACACAAGAAGATCATATCTTTTTCAATGTGTGTTTTAATCAAGTACAACTATATCATCATCAACATACGAAACAATATTTGTATTCAATTTTTTCCATGGTGCACGTGCTATACGACGGATTTCTTTTTGAGGAATTTCTTTTCGTAAACGTCTTGACAAACAAAAAAGTGAATATTTTAGTAATATGAAAAGCATGTCTCGTCTTACTTAATATCCTTTGTTACACGTAGATAAATACCATCGGGTGCTGAAAACAGAAGTACAAACGAATATTAATCATTGGTCGTTGAAAAGAACTTACGATCGACGAATGGGACGGTATAAGCACGTGATCGTGACAATTTAGCGTTACTCTAGGAAAGAAAAGGAAAAACAAATGAATAAATCGGAAATTATCTGCATAGCCTATTGACAGAGATAGAAAAAAGATGCGGATTTTTAGCATGACCTTGGACTCGATATGTATTCCTTTCCGATTGATTATTTAAAAGAATCTATCGAACTGTTTGTTTGTTTGTTTATCTTTTCAACATGAGAGAGTGAGAAATATCTTACCGGTGATTTAGCTTTGATTAAATTTTGTCGGCTAATTAACGTTCGTTTTGGCGATGGACCTACAAAATTCAATTTCTTTCACAAAAATTCAAAAAGCAAAGTTTCCTTTTACCATCATTCGAGTTTTCATTGGATTCATAGGGTCGTTTTTTCATAATACTCATAACAGTCTGAGTGAATTGCACGTAGAAATCACTCGAATCCTCTTGCAATTTCGGAAATCGTATCGGTAGATTCTCATCGTTGTCATTCGATTTTCTGTCATCGGCATTGTCCAAATAATCGTCGAATGTTTTCTCCTGATCGATTTCATTGGCCAATGGAAATAGATTGACGAGCGTTTTCTTTTCTCGCGAAGTTTTATACAAATTCGTCAGTTTCGTGTTTACAAAACGAACGTCTTCAGTTGGTTTGTCGCTAATATGTTTCTCCCATTGATTACGAACGTCAACGAGATCGACACTCGCCGATGGATGACGTGCAAGTCGACGAATCGAGCATAACGGACGAACAGCACGTGTCAATGGTGTCGAATATAATGTGAATGTATTGCGTGGTTTGGATAATGGTCGAGGACTTCCAGAACGGAACATAATGCCGTGTCCGAGAGCATAATGACGTTGAAGAAATGATTTATTTTTACATTCCTACGAGACAAAAACATTTCGATGAAATCGAATAGGATTATTGTCGAAATACCTTTTCACAACCGAGAACAGTACATTTATAACTAATTGGTTTATTTGCATTGGCTGCACGTTCTGAGAAACAAACGAAAATATTAAATTACAAGAAAAGATTAAGATCGATTTCGACAAACCTTGCCGACGTTGATCACTGCCTAAAACAAAATCAATTTAGTTTCGCATCGACAAATCATTCATTCATTCTTACTACTCTTTTTCGGATATTTCAATCCACCTAGTTTTTTATAATAAGCCCAACATTCTCCGCAGAGTCTCGCATTCGGCTGGCTTACATTCCATTGGTACCACTGAGCAGATGAAGCCGCTTGAAGAAAAAAGATTTCATTTTGATAAAAAAAAACAAAAGAAAAAGAAAGATTAAACATACTTCCACATGATTCACATGGTTTACTATCATTTTGCGGTTTTGTAATGAGACATTGATGAGCTTTGTTACTAAAAATAACGAACATATTGATTAATTCAAAGATTGTTTGTTTGAAAATACGAACTAATTGGGAATGAAAACTTGTTTGAGTTTATTTTCTTGTTCGGCTAATTTCAAACGTCGTTGGACGACATAACGATCGGTGGTTTTCCACATGTAATAATATTCGATGATGCCTTTCAAACTTTTCCATGACAACTAAAAAACGAAAACTCGATGAGAAACTGCCTTTTTTTCCAATCGAAACTCTCAATTAATGTACATATTCTTTTTGTATTTCATGAAAATCTTTGCCACATTTTTCGATGGCATCTTCGAATGAATTCGCTTCCGCCGCTGACCAATCCTCCATTTGATCTTTGACAAGTATCGGACCTGTATTCGGCACTAAACTACACGTAGCCAATGCTAAATCGTAATGATGTTTGTGCAAACTATCCATGGCATAGAACTAGAAAAAGCTCGAGATTAATCTTTGTCCTATTCTTTTTGTTTTCTTTTACTAAAGTCGCGTCACGCGAAGCCGATGCGGCGCTCATATGAAGACTTGGATGTTTCAAAGCTGTTGGACAATCGAGAGCACGAGCAAATGTTCCGATCGAACTAAATTCGTCAATAGAAAGAAACTCGTTTTTTTTTTCGAAATGTGCAACGAAGACTTACCGAGCAACAATAAGAAATTGTTCGATTTGCTTCTCTGTCAAACCGCCATTGGCATCCCAGATGATGTCTTCTCTCGATTGAGGATTTTCTTCTTCGGCTCCATCGGTAAACATCGGTTGTGTTGGCACATCGGCTTGAAATTTGCCGCCAACACGAATATTATTTCGATCGGCATTCAACGTCTTTTGATTGGGATCGTAGACCAATTGATAGAAAAACACGTCTTCATTGTTTACATACGACGCGAACGCTTCGGTTTCATTATGAAGTGTGACCAAACATTTGCCACGAATATTTGTTGCCAAGAGAATTTCTGTTTGTCGTGTTAAGAATAATTCTCGATGACGAAGTTGATGTTTTTGCACATCGTTGAGTTCTAATGTTTGCGATGATGAATTATTTCCCGATGGGTTCGGTGTACTACCGTTTGTGTCTGTTGAAATTTCATCGTCATCATCCCAAGGACCTTGAAAATCAATCGTAATCAAACAACTTAAGAGAAGTTTTCTTTTACCATCAAGTTTGAGTCGATCGACTTGATTGACTAGATACGAAGATATATCTCGACGACGATAAAAACACGCGACACGCGCTTCAACATTGCCATTGGGCGTCTACAAAGAATAAGAATAAGTTTTTTTTTCTGCTCGATCGTCAATTAAATTAATTGAATGATTCCTTCATGAAGAAAATCTCCTAACTTATTTCTCGTTCATTAGTCATTCATCTAGAAGACTATGCCGTGACTATCGATAATTAAACATTCCTTTCATATCCTGTTCTTCGAATTTCTCGGTTCAACATGCAGGTTCTTGTGAATTCCATTCGAAACTGATGTTTACACACAAGATTAATTCTGAAAGTTTTTTTCTTCTTTTCCTCCGAATGACATTGACAGTAAATATATTAGAATATTCTCGCGAGAAACACGTCTAGTTCTTTCTTTCTTTCTCTTTTCTATTCGAATAATAGAAATGTTGTTATTTCGAAGATCGTGATGCGACAATCAAATATATCTGATTGAATTAACTAAATGACATCCGTTGATCGACATGTCGTTCAAACCTTATTCAATTCTTCGATTCGTCGAATTAAAAACGGTTCACTTGGATTGCCCTCGAAGTAAACATAATCTAAAGTAGAATTACGATTCAAATCAAATCGTTGTCGATCGAATTTCCTTTTTTGTCTTACCACCAACACGATACATGCAAGAGGCCATTGTTGTGTGTTCACTGGGCTGATTAATTCATTATATGAAATTGTTTTTCTGAAATCGAAAATTACAATTTTTGACTTGAGCGGAGAAAGTTTGTGTTTTTGGAAGAGAAAAAAAACGAGTTTTGAACTGAATAAAAACAACAGAAAAATAAAACAAAAACAAAGTCAACACAGATGTCTTTCGAAGATATTATATACAGACAAAAAACGAACAATTTTAACTGATCATCGGACGAAGAGCAAAAAAACACATTTCTTTGTTTTTTTATATAGATAAAAAGATTGAGCCAAACGATGAGATTTACTATTTTAATTGAGAAGATTAGTCACAGTTTTTAAGGTCGTATCATTGATTAGACTCGATTGATTTTTACATTGACGATAATGACGTTGTAAACTACTTGGATGACTAAGAAAGAAAAAGATTATTCGTCTTGAGGGCAGACAAAAAAAACTGATTGAAATCTACTAGCATTTGCCGCAATTCACGCAGATTCGTCGTTTTTTCTTGTTTTTGAGTTGATCAATCGAAAGATTTTTATCATTTGTCGTCAGAAATGAAATCAAACACTGTTCATACGAATTCATCGTGTTTTGATTCGGTGAATTCTCGTGAATTTCATCTTTAGCCATCGGATTTGACTTCCAAAGAATTTCACATTCGATTAAATCCGAGAGATTTGGAATTGAATTCTGTTTCAAATGAAGATCATATCGAAGTTCGGACAGATTTGTTTGCAATTGTTTGATTTTCTTTTGAATATTTCTCATATCTTCATCTGAAAATTCTCGTTAATTCGATATCGAAATTCAACAACAACAACAAACCGTAAGAACTTCGAATGACCTTCATTTGCTCGAGATCGGTTCGTAGAGTTTGAATTTGCGAGATTTGTTCGGATTGAAATTGCTCGAGCGAATGATTTAGTTGAAGAAATTTGGTTTTTATCGACGAAAGTTTGTCTTCGTAGATCGATTCGATGTTTCGAATCAATGTCTTTCGCCATTGATCGAGCGATTGAATCGTTCGATGTAAACATTCGTCTAATTGCAGATTTTGAATTTGTTCTTCTAGAAAAACACATCTCTAGAGAACATGAATTCGAGCGTTTTTTTTTACCGAGTTGATCGATGACAATTGTCAAATTCGAGGCATTCTGTGATAATTCGTCGTTATGTTTAAGAAAATGTGCGAAACAATACTGTCGAGAACAATGAAGACACAGAGCACATTTAGCTGTCGAACATGTTTGATTATCACATGAAGTTAGACGATCTGAATCACTTTCGATTGGAGATGACATGATGCTTATGCCGAACAGTTTCGTTTTGTATATCTGTGGAAAATAAATGAAGGAGAGAGAGAGAGAGAGAGATGTCTTCTTTATTCGAATAGAGAAGAACGGTCAATAAACGTGCGTTTTGACCGCTGACAGAACGAAAAAAAAACAAGATGATAAACAATAGAGAAGAGAAAATGCTCTCTGCGTTTTTTGTTGAAGATGAATAAGACGAATGAAATTGAGCAATCAGAAACAACAAGACTAACGGACATTGTTGAAAGATTTTTGTCTCTATTGTTTATTCAAAGAATTTGTCAACAAATCAAATGGAAAAAATAAAGTTTTGAGAAATTCAATTGTAAAAAGATTTTCTCAGAATTTATTTTCAATCATCGATTGAATTCCAGCGACATCTTCCACCATCGATTCAAAGAGAACAATTAGTTATTTATTTATTTGTATTTTCATAATTTCGAATAAAATCTTTATTTATGAATAAAATACCTTTGGTACGTAAATCTACGATATTTTCTCACCGAAAAGTACAGACATCTATTTATTAGTAAAATATATTTTTAGTACATTCTGTAGTTTAGTCCAAGAAGTACCACGATTATCAATTGACTATTCGATTGATAGAATCTCTCCACGCGTCAGTTCTTTCAGCCTCTCATAAGGTCGAACAGTTCCATTTGTCATTCGAGAGTCATTTACTCAATTAATCCATTTTTCAAGTTCTTCATGTTACCTTAGTGAATTTTTGTATATATATTGTCGAATATATATTGAACGACAATTATGGTCGATAATGAAAAACGCGATAATTTGGCGAATGCTCGTCGAAAAGTAGAAAAATATTATTTGATTTGATTGTATTTTTCTTTTCAATTCTATATTTTGTTAGTTGAAAAAATTTCGTGATCAACAACAAACACAAAATAGTACCGATCATTTGACCTTCATTTCAGAACCTAATGGAAATAATAATATTCATTTGATCAACGGAGTAGGGAATGTTTGTTGACGAATTTCTTGTTTATTGTTGAATAAATGTTTTAGACTACGAATGATCTTCCGGTTAGTCACAGTAACACGTTAGTATTGTTTTACTTGTTTGTTTGTTTTCATGAAGATAAAGAATTTTTTTTTTGAAGATCATTCAATGAACCACATGATTTGAATAATTTTGTTCATGAACAACAAGCGATTCTCAATGGACTTCATGCAAATCTATCGAAATCACCTATTGATGAATTAGAAGTAGATATCAAAACTCAAAGAAATCGATTGATTTCATTGTTTTTTTCTGTAGCAACAAAATCAGCAATATGCTCTTCTACTAGAAAATCAGAAACAACAACGAATTCGTTTAGAAGAACAACGAGCTTTCGGTGTCGGAAGTAGTTTAGTAAGAATTTTATTTCTTAGCCATCGTTCGTATTGTTTAATCTCGTCATTTTTCGTTTTTAGTCTGGTCGGTCAAGTCAAACTCAATCGGATGTTGATATCGTTCGGCAGATTGAACAAAAATATCGTCGTGATTTCGAACATTTACAAGAACAACTCGAAGTAGAGTTTTGACATATTTTATTCGATTAAATTTGGATTTTTTCTTTCTACAATTAAGATTCATGTTCAAACAATTGGCATTCTAGTTGCAGAAAAAACCGACATCACAGCTAGATTAACTCAATCGATCAAACAAATCGAACGAAAACAAAGCGAAATCGATGAAATTCAAGGTCGATTGAAAGCATCACGTGAACGTGTTGAGGAATTAGAAAAATCGAATCAAAATTCATCATCTAGCGCACAAAAACATGAACTTGTTCGTTGCCTTTTGTCTTTGTTTCTCGTTTTTTTTATTATCTCGATTTGTTTTGCGATTCTAGGCAGTTAAAGAATCCGATAGAGAAATCGATCGACTTCGAACAGACAATACTCGACAGAAGTGAATATTTTTCTATCGGATATGTTCAATTGTTTTTCCAATTTCTGAAAATTCTAGTCAAATAATTGAAGATTTCAAACAAAATCTAACTGAACTCAATGAAAAACTTCATCAACGTCAACATACAATTGAACAATTAAATCAAGAAATCGCTCATTTAAAACACAAAGGTGAACAATCAGATATACGTTTACAACAATATCAAGTATATTCACGTTTATTTTGAGATAATTTCCTATGAAATCAATTCTCTCTAGTCGATCAGTGATCCATCAGCTGTGAACGTCTATGAACAACAAATTGAAGATCTAAAAAAAGCTCTCGTATTAAAAGCCAACGAAACTGAAGCAGTAAAAATCCATCGATTGACTATTGATTTCATAATTTTTATTTCTTTATTTTAAGCTTCTTTCAACTGTCAATCAACTGCGTTCGGACCATGAACAAATTCAATCACAATATCAACAATACAACGGCAATGTTCAACGACATGTTCAAGAATTGAATGAACAAGTACAAATTTCTTGTTTTGTTTTATCAAAACAATATTTTCTCTATCACATAGATCAATCAATTGATTCAAACCAATGCTTTACTAGAAAATGAACAAGAAGCTATCAAAAAATCCTATGGTTTCACCGAGAAATCTTCTTTGATTTTTTGTCTTTGAATTTGATTTTTATTTTAGAAATGAAAATACACGAAATTCAACACGAACAATCGACGAACAACGATGATCTTCGATTGGAACGTGAGTCACTCATTCAAGAAAATCAATTATTCAAATCAGCTATTGATCAATGGTCACAACAATACGAACAAATACGAGTTCAAAATGAGCAATTAACTCTGTACGAAAAAAAAAACTTTCTCTCGAAATTCATCGAACGAACTCTCTCCTATTTCGTTTCTAGACAATCGGCTGAGAAAGATGAGCTAATCGATCAATTAAAAGAAACGAACAGCATAATTCGTAAATATTTGAATTGTTTATGGAAAACTAATTTTCTTCGTGTTTAATCTAGAAGAAGAACCATCGATTGATCATGGAAAATTATTACAAACAATTCATGATGATAAAGCAACTTTATCTCGAGCGTTAACACAGAATAAACAATTGAAAGATCAATTAACCGAACTGCAAGATCAGTTTATTAAAATGGTAAAAGACGATTTGTCGTTTTTTGTTGATCTTCGAGAGAAGAATGATTTCTATTCTAGTCAAATGATAACATGACTTTAACGAATAAAATTCAAGCTCAAGAACATTTGAACAAACAACTCAACGAACGTCTTGTGCAAAAAGAATCACCTACCAACGGCAATGTGCGTATTTACTGTTCGTTTAAAGATTTGAATCTATTTGTTTGCTTTTGTTTTAGATTGAAGTTGAACAACCAACTGAAAACGAACAAGTAATTTCGATTTTGAGATTGATTTTTACAGATTTCAAGCGTTGTGATTTTATATAGCAATTAAATGAATTAATCGAGGAAAATAAAAGTCTACGTGAACGCCTTTCGAAACTCGAACAACAACCTCAAACAACAAGCACAAATCACGATACAAGTTCATTGTCAACTCTTAGTCTACCAGTTGAAGATTCACCTCAACCACAAAATGGTTTCATCGACAAAATCATCGTAAATTTCGATAAAATTCAATTTCAAATTGTATCTATGCGCTTTTTTTTGTCATTAAAGGATCGTTTTAATCGTGCTATGCGTGATAATGCCGATCTACAAGATCGAGCGCAACAACTTGAACATTTAATTCTACAATTACAAAGTGAAACCGATACCATTGGTAACAATCGATTCATTTGAAAAGACATTAAAAAGTATATAAATATACGTTGTTTAGGTGATTATATTTCATTATATCAACAACAACGTCAACAACTTCATCGACGTTATCAAGAAAAAGACGATTATATCAAACAATTAACCCACGATCGATTGAATTTACAAGTAAAATTTATAAAAAAAAAAATAACGAATTGATCATCGTTGTTTCGTTTTCTAGCGAAAATTATCTGAATTAGAAACATTATTAGTCCGTGGTTTGAATAGTAAAACTTCGATTGAAGACGATAAATCTTATTCCGATGAAATCAAACCATCTGAACCAGAACAACAAACTCAAACAACAGATGAAAATGGTTTGATATTTTTAGTTGATTTTGTTGAATTCGATAGTTGAATATGTTCGAATCTAATATTTGGCAATGATGTTCTTGTTCAGTCTTCAATCTGAAGAGAAGAAATTCTTTGTAGATATTCATTTCAAAGTTCTTTCCTGAGCCAAATATTTTTCTTTTTCTTTTTTGAAAAGCGAATATTGAAAATGAATTTGACTTTATTTAGATTGGCCGGAAATGCTTGATAATGAAACGAATTCATCTGCAGAACAAGCAACTGTTTTACAAGATGAAAAATTAATCGAATCATCATTGCCAAATTTCGATACCGAAACCAAAACACGTATTTTAGAACTTCTAAAAGAATTATCCCAACCGAATAATTCATCGTCACAAACTGATAAATCATCAGACGCTAAATTAGCTTTTATCGGAAAAAATCTGTATGTTTGTTCAACATGTACAGGTCCAGTACAGTGGGTGTGAATTCGCATAAACTCATCTTCCGTTGTTCTCAATAGACATTTCTCTCTTTTTCTTATACGTATATACATATTATCGATTTTCTTCTCCGTTATTTTAATGCTTACTTTTTATTCTAGTACTAAACTTTAAAAAAAAGAGGGCCATTTCTTTTATTTATTCTTCGCATTATTTGTTTTTCTTTTCTTTTTTTTTTTCGTGTTTTTTTTTCTTCTTCTTTATGCCTATTGTTATGTTTTGAGAAGATGCTGAAACAAAAATAATTACCAACGCGCTGTCGATATTAAATTCAAGACGATTTTGTTGATTTGCAATAAAATCAAAACGTCTGGATTTTCCTTTCTTCGTTTGTTCTTTCAGATGCTTGCAGCTAAAGCTCACGAACTAATCAAAGAACTTGATCGGTCACGTGACACTGTTCTGCCTCCTTATAACATCGAAACCATTCGTCTATGTCAATTCGAAGCCAATGAATTATTCCGTCAGAACTACGAAGATGTTCAAACAGTTGTACAAACAAATACAGAAACAAATAGTGCCAATACAGCGCCAACATTAATGCCTACAATTAGTATACGTCATGCAGCTATACAACGTATAAAACGTTGTTTACTTGCGTATGCTTATCATCGAATGAATAAAATCAAATCATTTCGTTGGTCAATTGGACCTGTCTTACCTGAACATATTCGAAATAATCTGTCGATTGATGAAATTGAATTCTTTTCGAATTATAATCAAACATTATCATCCTATATGCGATCGATTGGAAATAATCATTCACTTGATCTAACAACATTTATGATTCCACCGAAGAAATTATTTGCACATATTAAATGTATACAAGAATACGGACCCTATGAAACAAGTGACGGAACAGTCATACAATTGACATTCAATAGTGAACATTATGTTCTCACGTCAGATGCTGAACATCTTATTCAAAGAAAAATAGCTGAACATATTGTACAATAGTCAGATGAATAGAAACTTTTTTTTTTCTCTGTCAGATATCAAAAGAAAAAGATAAAAATAGAATAAAAAAACAAACTCATTGTCTTATGATTAATTTTCTAGATTCAATAATAATAACAAAAAAAAAATGCCGTCCGATGCGAAAAAGAAACGTGATCTACAAAAGAAAACAGCAGCTAAACAACGGCAAGCTCAAGGTAAAAAATCAAACACAACCAACGGTCAAAATCCAACGACCGATCCCATCGACGATGAAAATCTCGATGAAAACGAAGAAAACGAAGATCAAAATGAAAATGAAAATCCAATGAAAGAAACAACAACAACGACGACGACGACAAACGATATCGATCCAAACGTCAAATCATTAATTCAAAATCTTGATTTATTATCAATGGTAGAAAAAGCAAATGCTGCAGCAAGATCATGCACTGGTAACAAATGATTTCTACAGAATCGATAGTCATTGATTGCTTTTCAGGCGTTCTTGGAAGTCATCCTCGTGGTCGTGATGTTCATATTAATCAATTTTCAGTGACATTTCACGGTCAAGAAATCTTGTCTGATGCAGATTTTGAGATGAATTGTGGCCGACGTTATGGTTTTGTTGGTCTAAATGGTTCAGGAAAATCGACTATACTTGCTTGTATTGGCAATCGAGAAGTATTTTCTTTAGATGTGTCGATCGACAATTTTTTCTTCATCCGTAGGTACCTATTCCTGAACATATTGATATTTTTTATTTGTCACGTGAAATGGCACCAGTCGATAAGACGGCATTAGAATGCGTCATGGAAGTTGATCATGAACGTATTAAACTTGAAGCTGAAGCCGAACGTTTAGCAGAATCACATGATGATGATGGTAAGAAATTGCTTGTTTCTTCTTCGTAATCAGTCTGTGTTCAGACGAAGAAATGAACAATTAACAAAAAAAACGAAAAGAAAGAAAACGCATATAAATAGATAAAGACAGGAAAAAGGAACCGGATGTAGAAAAACACGCTGAGAAAGAGAAAAAAAATAAAAATATAGTAAATTATTGTCACCGGTCCCCCCCCTCTTCCCCATAATCGTTTAATTAACATCACTGGTTAAGAACGAAGAAAAATCATTCTTGTTACGAAACATTTCGCGTTCATTTTGTTGTTCTTTCATTGCGTTTTGTGCTTTCTTCTTTGTCTTGCCAAACAAATCGGAAAACCATTATACTATGATTAACTTTTTTTTTCTATTGAGGACGGATGGTGAATTGGCATTGATGAATGCATTTAATGATGCATAATATCTATCACATCATGTTTTGATTACTAAATTATATAAGAAAGAGAGAGAAAATCGTTTTTTGTGTGGTAGTATTAATCAACTAACTAACATCTTCAAGTGAAAAATCGATATCGATTATTGATGTATTCGATTTGAGTGTGATTATTGTTGGTCGATCAGTTGACGGCGATGTTGTGCCATAACCAGTCCAGAAGAACCCGTAAAATGTCACGAGAGCAATGCCAAACAAGGATATCGAGAGTAGATAACTGAAGACTAAGAGTAACCGAAGAAATTTCTTTCGTAGTAAATTTGTTTGCGGATGTCTTAATGGAAATGATGATGATGTTTGTGAATCGTTTGCTTGAGCATTCTTAGCAATATTCATCCAAAGACTTTGTCGTTGAGATGCTAATGCTGTCATTTGTAAACTTTTTCGTCGTGGTAACATTTGATGAACACTTGTTACTGATGAGCAGCGTTTCGGTTGAATTGGCGTCGGTTTGAGAATACTTTTCGGATTTGGTGATGGCGGCGGTGATGATGTTGATTCGATTGTTGTTTTTATTGCTGAATATGGTATACGACCGAAAACAAGCGGCTCTTTGGCTGATGAACATGTGGCGGAACTCGGTTGAAATTCGATTTTATTCGGAAAATTCTGATTATTATAAGCTTGAAATGCACGATTATGTGATGAAGCCGCCATAGAACATGAACGGCTGTGTTATTAAAAAATATTTGCCTTTGTTTTTTGCCTTGAAAATGAAAGGAGGAGGAGGAGAACAAATGTGTCTTGTTGTCTAGAACGAAAGAAAAGAAAAAGAAAAAAAAAGAGAGATGAATCGGAAATGGATGTGTATGAGCTATTCAGAGACGTCCCTCTTCGATCATGTAAAAATACATGATTTGTTCGTGCAGAAAATTACAGTCGGTTTGTCAAGACTATTAGTCTTTTCCTACTTATCGCAGATAAAGAAAATAAAAGAAAAAAAAAGGAAGTCGACAGACTTTTATGAGTTGATTCAGACTATCGGTTTTCAAAGAAATAATAATAAATATTATATAAATATCTCGTTCGAAGATTTTTGTTCATAGAAAAGACGATAATTAGATTTAGTTAGCATAAAAAGACGTATGTTCGTTCAGTTTGGTAGTCACTACACAATGATGAAATAAGAATGAAAACAAAGTTGCAATTTTTATCAATGATAAATCAAAAAAAAAAGAAAAGAGAACTGCGTAAGAATGAACGGCAAAATGATAAAAAACTAAGAGAAAAATATGAGAATATCTTAGTCATATTGACGACTCAAATAAAGGAATAAGAAGAGAACTGCTGTGAGTAGATCAATATGGACGCAAGACATTCTGTCAAGTGTGCCAATTATCTTCAGCAGACAGAAATACTTGTTGACATAGTCCTGGTGTTTTCTGTGTTTTGAACTCTAGATCCTATGCATAATCTACTCATCAATGTGACATTCTAATGAAACAAGAAAAAAACGGTTTCAGCGTGATTCAACAAACAAAATATTCTCTTACTTAGCTTGATTTCTAAATAATAAAATGATTACTGATGTTGTTTTCTCGTGATTATTCTCCTCGATGTCCTTCTCCATGCATCATGTTTAACATACGTGTAGATCCATATGCACACCATCAAATGTTTCCTAACATACTCATGTCGCGTCCTGCATATTGAGACTTACATATACATATCACAAAAAAAAGGAAGAGAAGCAATACGATCCTTAAGGCAAACTTTAAGATCTGATAATTGAAAGAAAACCTTGTGTATAAGCATACGTGTTTTTTTTATCTGCTTGTTGGATTACAGAAAAAGGAGAACAGAGGGAGAGAGAGAGAGAGGGAGGACCAGGCAGAGACAAAGTGCGGAAGTGACAGAGAACGAAAGGAAAACGACAAGTCAGAGTGTATCTGTATTTCTATGATATGAATTGTTATAGTTCGATTACATCGAATAATCGGTTGTGACGTGAGATAAGACTATTCGTGACTTGTTATTTTAATTGATGAGAAACGCGTGTTGAAAAAATATTTGCCTTATTTATTTTCTAAGATATCTTTCTCATTTTTTTTCCTTTTTGTTGTTTTCCCTCGTTGGAAACAAGGGGAAATAACAATAATAAAAAAAAAGAAGCAATGCACGAGAATGATGAGCTGTTGACAATTACTCACTGTTGATGTCAGTCTGTATGTTGCATACAATAATCTTTTTTTCTCTTTACTGATTCTCGCTATAGGCTTTTCTCTTCAGTTACACGAAGACGAAGAGTTTTTCTTTCTCTTTTCTCCTCCTCCTCCTTCTTCTTCTTCGTTTGCTTTTCTTTCCCGGCGTCTTTTACTCTTTTAAATTCTTATTTTACAGATGAGACAAAACTACCGCTAAACGTGATGTTTTTTTTTATTATTGATAATATCAGTAAAAATCCGAAATTATCTCGTGAAGGAGAAACTGCTTAGTCAACCAAGAAGTGAATCTCAGTTGCCTAATCTGATTGTGCAGAAGAAAAAAAAATATATATATCAATGTCTATACAACTATTTTCTTTTTTCGAACGAAGGCACGATCAATCATTTTATTCTCTCGAGCTATGTATTGAGTAAACTAACTAACGAAGAATTTGTTTATTTCGTGATACTTGAGCTGTCGATAGGCAGAACTTGAAATGAATTATTTGGTAACAAGCATTTGTCTATTTTCTCTCGCTCTCGCTTATCATAATAATCGACACACTATGAGATTAAGTACGGTGACAATTGACATTATTCTTCGAGGGTGATTGTCAACCTTAAAACAATATTTCATCGAAAAAAAAACCACAAACAAATGATCGTTCTCTCGGTTTTTTTCCTTTTCTCTGATCGAATAAAAAACATCGACTCAAAATATCAAGAAAACAGACAAAAAGGAAATGACTAAATATGTGTTTGTATATAGTAAACAGCAAAATAGCCGAACGTAATTATCATTGTTTTCTTTTATTATACAACGAATAGGAAAAGAAATCTTTGAAAACAACAAAACTACTACCGAATGAATACGTTGAGAATGTTTTTTTTTCTCTGAAGAAAATTCGATATTCTCGCAGCATGTGTTCAGTACAAATACGTAAACAAGATAAGCATCTCAACAACAATATGATCTTGCTTTGATTTATTTCGTACAGTCAACGACTTATCTCCAAAAAAACAATTCGAACATTTCGATAAGAAAAATAGATATTTTCACCGGAAAACTTAATATTAATGAGATTGCGTGGCCCAGTGACATTAATATTATTATTCTATCGCTTATTAAATGTTAAGTGCCAGCTGACAAACGCCAAGTATGCGTCATCTTATTATCGGTTGATATCAATGGTTAGAAAATAGTTCGGTCGAGTACAAAAAGAAAAAGAAACCTATTTTATAAGTCATATTTAATTTCCATTTATTTATATTCGAAAAGAATTTTTTTTTATTTTCTTAAGAAATGTCAACTAGAGTAGCGAGAAGAGACTAAAAAGAAAATGTCCTTGTAGCAAAAGAAAAAAACGACACAAAGAAATGACAATTATGTCGGTAAAGATATTATAAATATTCATTGATGAAAAGAAAAATAAATTAGAAAATTACAATGCATCAAACGATTTCTAGACTGAAATTTTCATTATCTAATTACTGTATTTGTCATTGTTGTTTTTTTTTGTGTTTCAGAAGCTCAGGAATTACTTCTTGATATTTACGAACGTCTCGATGATCTCGGCGCAGATAAAGTAATTTCTAACATCGCGTTTTTCTTCTGATATTTTTACAGAATCAATGTTGTTGTTTTTTTGTATATTTAGGCTGAAGCTCGTGCCGGTCGAATTCTACACGGTTTAGGTTTCACAAAAAAAATGCAACAAAAAAAATGCAAGGACTTTTCCGGTGGTTGGAGAATGCGTATTGCTCTTGCACGAGCACTTTTCGTTAGTCCACATTTATTATTACTCGGTATGTCAATATTGACTTTGTTCCATTCGTTATATTATTTTTTTTTGTCATTTAATTAAGATGAACCAACGAATCATTTGGATCTCGATGCTTGCGTTTGGCTTGAAGAAGAACTTCGAAATTACAAACGTATTCTTGTTATGGTTTCACATTCACAAGATTTTCTCAATGGTGTTTGCACGAATATCGTACATTTAACTAAAAAGAAACTTTTTGTCTATGGTGTATGTGTTACTGAAATAGAAAAAAAAACATCAATCTATTTAATTTATTTGTTTAGGGTAACTATGATGCTTATGTTCAAACAAGAATGGAATTGGAAACGAATCAAATGAAAAGATATCAATGGGAACAAGAACAAGTTGCCAAAACGAAAGGTTTTATTGCACGTTTTGGTAGTGGTAGTCGAGCATCACAAGCACAAAGTAGAGAAAAACAACTGGCCAGAATGATCGAAAGTGGTTTAACAGAAAAAGTTGTTCAAGAAAAAGTAATTTAGTGTCTTATTTGTGTTTCAATTCAATATTGTTCTCTTGATTAGACACTATCATTAGCTTTTCCTGATCCAGGAAAAATTCCACCGCCTTGTTTGATGGTTCAAGGTGTTGGCTTTCGATATTCAGAGAATACAGTATGAACATTTCAATCGAAGAGAAAATTCTCATGGCAAAGTTTCTCTTTAGGATTGGATTTATACAAATCTAGATTTCGGTATTGATCTCGATACTCGTGTTGCATTAGTCGGTCCAAATGGTGCTGGCAAATCGACATTACTCAAATTAATCGATAATCAATTGCTGCCAACAACAGGACAAATACGTCGTAATGCACATTTACGTATGGGCCGTTATCATCAACATTTAACCGAACAATTAGATTTAAATCTATCGGCATTGGATTATATGATGAAATGTTTTCCTGAGGTTGTTGAAAAAGAAGAAATGCGAAGAATTGTCGGTCGATTCGGTTTAACAGGCAGACAACAAGTCTGTCCAATGAGAAATCTATCCGATGGACAACGTTGTCGAGTATGTTTCGCTTGGTTAGCTTGGCAATGTCCGCATTTATTGTTACTCGACGAACCGACAAATCATCTTGATATCGAAACAATCGATGCATTGGCGGATGCTATACGAAATTTCTCTGGTGGTATGGTTCTTGTTAGTCACGATTTTCGTTTAATTCGACAAGTTGCTGATAAGATTTGGGTATGCGAACATCAAGAAGTCAAGGAATGGCCCGGTGATATTCTTAGCTACAAAGAACATTTACGACAAAAAATGCAAGCAGATTTTGCACCAGCCAAAAAATAGTTCTTTCTCGCTGTTGAAATGTTTTTTTCTTTCTTGTTAAAATGATCACATCATCAGTATTGTTTAACTAAGAATATTCGTTTTTTTT
>Ga0209935_1001189_pt1 | contig 44856 bp, 38 predicted proteins | sample ThiBio_1000_plan_2_FD_183958 | JGI IMG/M metagenome (GOLD analysis project Ga0209935, IMG submission 183958) | Wastewater bioreactor microbial communities from Cape Town, South Africa - Thiocy_cont_1000_plan (SPAdes) | ecosystem: Engineered > Bioreactor > Thiocyanate-remediating >... | reverse complement strand
TCGTCGACATCCAGCCAGGCGAGGCCGAAGCCTTCGACCGCGTGATCCACGGCTTTTCGAGCGCCAGCGAGTATCAGCGCACGCCGATGATCCGTGGACGGATCACCGCGCTGAACGGCGTTCCCGCAGCGAAGGCCGAAGTCGCGTCCGACGCCAAATGGGCACTGAACGGCGACCGCGGCATCACCTATGCCGCCACGCCCCCGCCCGGCACCAAGATCACCGAAGGCAAATGGTGGGCGCCGGACTATCGCGGCCCCACACTGATCTCGCTGGACGAGGCCATCGCCAGGGGCACCGGCCTGAAGATCGGCGACACCATGACCCTCAATGTGCTGGGGCGGGAGTTCAAGGGCACCATTGCCAGCCTGCGGGACGTGGATTTCACCAATGGCGGCCAGAATTTCGTGCTGGTGCTGTCGCCCGGCCTGATCGACAAGGCGCCGCACGCCTTCCTGGCCACGGTGCGGGTGAGCGACGCCCAGGAGAACGCGCTCTACATGGCGGTGACGGGCCGCTTCCCAAACATCTCCACCATCCGGGTCAAGGACGCCATCGCCCAGGTGCAGGGGCTTCTGTCGTCGCTGGCCGACGGGGTGAGCGCGGCCAGCCTGGTCACCATCCTTGCGGGACTGCTGGTGCTGGCGGGCGCCATCGCCGCGGGTGCGCGGGCGCGGCTGTACGACGCCACCATCCTGAAAGTGCTGGGCGCGACGCGGGCGCGAATCGCGATCGTCTATCTGATCGAATATGGCGTCCTGGGCGCCGCCACGGGCCTGATCGCGCTGGTGGCCGGGACGCTGGCGGCCTGGGCCATCGCCTGGTCGATCCTGGACGTGCCGCTGAGTTTCGACGGCCGGGCGGTGGCGGTCACCGTGCTGGGCGGCGGGGCGGCGACGCTGCTGTTCGGGATGGCGGGCGCCCTGGCGGCCCTGTCGGTGCGGCCCGCGCGACGGCTAAGGTCGGCTTAACCTTTGCCATATCGTCATTTTTTCCCGCCGATTTCGGCGGTTCCATGCCTTGATACGGCCACAGGAAACCACGATATAATAGCGGTCAAAGGGAGTAGAACATGGCTGACTTCGACAATCGGGTTTTGCGCGGCGCGGCAACCGCCGGCGCGATCGACACCGGCCTTCGGGCATATATGCTCAAGGTTTACAACTACATGACGGGCGCGCTGGCGCTGACCGGCGCGGTTGCCTATGTCGTGGCCCATTCGCCGGCGCTGCTGAACCTGTTCTACCAGACGGCGATGACCACGAATGGCGTGGCGCTGCAGCCCACCATCCTGGGCTGGGTGGTAATGCTGGCGCCGCTGGCGCTGGTGTTCTTCCTGTCCTTCCGGGTCATGCACATGAGCCTGGCCGCCGCACAGGCGACCTTCTGGGCCTATGCGGGCTTGGTGGGCGCGTCGCTGTCGTCGATCCTGATCGTCTATACCGGCGCCAGCGTGGCCCTGACCTTCTTTGTCACCGCCGCCACCTTCGGCACGATGAGCCTTTGGGGCTATACCACCAAGCGCGACCTGACCGGGTTCGGCAACTTCCTGATGATGGGCCTTATCGGCCTGCTCATCGCGATGCTGGCCAACATGTTCTTCAAGTCGCCCGCGATCAATTTCGTGGTCTCGATCCTGGGCGTGCTGATCTTCACGGGCCTGACCGCCTGGGATACCCAGAAGATCAAGAACACCTATTACCAGGTCGGCAATGACGGCACGCTGGCCGGGAAGATGGCCGTGATGGGGGCGCTGAGCCTCTATCTGGACTTCCTGAACATCTTCCTGTTCCTGCTGCGCTTCCTCGGCAACCGGAGGTAACCGGTAACCCCCATCCGTCACAGCTCAGGTCTGCTCTGCAGACACTTCGCTGCGACACCTTCCCCCTTCCGGGGTGCTTTGCACCCAAGGGGGAAGGAGGCTGGCGGAAGCTGAAGATCGCGCCGCGGAATGCGGCGCTCGAGTCGATAAAAGGCCCGGTGGAAACGCCGGGCCTTATTCTTTTGCCAGCGCCTTCAGGATCTTCCTGTCGAAGACCTTGAGCACCTGGGCAAGGTCGTGGCCGCGCTTGAGCACCAGGCCCCCATGCGCAATCACACTGTACTGGCCCTGGCGCGCCTTCAGCTTCGGCCGCTTTTCGATTCGGTACAGCGCCATTTCGCTGGCGCGCCGGAAGATCGAGAAAACCGCCGCATCGGGCAGGAAATCCAGCGCGTAATCGCGCCATTCCCCGGCGGCGACCATGCGGCCATAGGTGTCGAGGATTCGGCTCAGTTCCCGACGGTCGAAATGGGTCGGCGCCGGGCCGGACGCCTGACCGGACCGCGCCTCCTCCGCCAGGGCGGCGGCGCGGTGGAGCGCTATTGGTTCTTCCACCATCCGAAAAGCATGATGGGGCCGGAACTTACGTCCCGCAAGCGCCGATTCATGCCTTTCCCTGGGTTTTCCTAAGGAAATGTCATTCATTCTGGTGCCGCGAAATGGTCACGATTGAACCATTCGGCAGCCGCTTTCCGGAGCCAACCTCTCTCTCGTCGGTTGGTTGCGATTTAGAGCGGGGTCGGATTAACAAGCCCCCCAGCCCCTTTCCGGGTCCGTTCGATCCAGCCAACCGGCAGTTTCCAAAAAATCGAGAATCGGCTCTGAGAATCGGCTCAGCGCCCAAGCGTTTTCAGGAACGCGCGCATCATCGCGTCCAGCTGGCCGAAGATGCCGCCGATGGCGCCGGTGAAGGTCATCACCATCACGCCATAGGGCAGGAAGATATCCGGCCGGTCGCCCAGCACATTCGACAGCGCCACCGCGGTCAGCCCGCAGGCGGCGCCGCAGGCCAGCCCGCCCAGCGAGCCCTTGGCGAAACCACCCGCCAGGTCGCGGGCATAAAGGAGCCCCGCCGTGCCGGCGATCATCATCGCGCCGAACAGCTGGAAATGGATTTTGAGCCACGGCTTGTAGTGGCTGGCGACCGTCAGGCCAGCCTCGAACAACACCCCAACCAGGACAGCCCGGCTGAGGAGCCGGCGATCAACGATGCCTTTCATGCATGAGAGCCTACCCTGTCGGGGGATTGGGTAAAGACCATTTGGGGCCCTCCGCTTGCGAGCCCATTGCCTTTTCTCTAAGCAATCCGGCCATGACAGAGACCTTGGCCATGGGGCGTGAGGGCACGGGCGAGCTTTTCGTGCGCGACCTGTGGTACATGACCGCGCTGTCGGCTTCGCTGAAGCGAGGGGCGATGCGCCGCGAGATGCTGCTGGGCGAGCCGGTCCTTTTGGGCCGGGAGCGCGACGGCACGGTATTCGCCATGCGCGACATCTGCCCCCATCGCGGCGCGCCGCTGTCGGCCGGCCGGATACTCGCCAACGGCGCGGTGCAGTGCCCCTATCACGGCTGGGAATTCGGCAAGGATGGCGTGTGCAGCCTGATCCCCTCGCTGGTCGAGGGACAGGACATGGACTGCTCCAGGATCAAGGTACGTTCCTATCCGGTGAAGGAGCAGGACGGGCTGATCTGGGTCTATGTCGCCGCCAGGCCGGGCGCGGTTCCGAAAAACGAACCGCCCAAGATTCCAAGCACGGATTCCGGGAGCATCGACCAGGAAAATTCCGGAGCGAGCGCGGAAACACCGAGACGGAATTTTCCGTCCGGGCGTGCGACCCAACAAAAAATCCGCTGGCACGAAACCCAGCTCTTCCGCTGCTCCATCGATCACGCCGTGATCGGGCTGATGGACCCGGCCCATGCCGCCTATGTGCACGATCACTGGTGGTGGAAGCGCAAGCCGCGGGTGAAGGAAAAGCATTACGCGCCCCTGCCCACCGGCTTCGTGATGACGGCCCACAAGCCGTCCAAGCCCGCCTATTCGCTCCTGGGCGAGGTGACGACAGAGATCACCTTCGAGCTGCCCTCCACCCGCTTCGAGACGTTGCGGGGGCGGCTGTTCGGGCGCACGTTCAAGATCGTGGGGCTGACGGTCTGCACGCCGCGCGACGCGGAGAACACTGACATCATCCAGGTGTTCTATTTCCCCTGGTGGCTGGGCTTCATCCTGCCGCTGTTCTGGCTTCTGGGGCCCACCTTCATCGGCGACGACCGCAAGATCGTGGAGTTGCAGCGCGAGGGCCTGAAGTTCAACCCGAACCTCATGCTGATCCAGGATGGCGACCAACCGGCCATCTGGTACCACCGGGTCAAGAAGGCGTGGCTGGAATCGACCGAAAAAGGCACGGAATTCGTGAATCCTGTGCAGGAGCGTGTCCTGCGCTGGAAGAGCTGAGGCCCACGGCGATTCAGGGGTTGCGGCGGGGCTCTCATCGCTCTAAACACCCCCCTTAACCTGCATCCCAGGCCGGCCCTCGCGCGCGATCCGCGCGGGTCCTTTCACGCGCCAATCCGAGATGGGCCCATGCCAAAAAGAACAGACATCCACACGGTCCTGATCATTGGCGCGGGCCCCATCGTCATCGGCCAAGCCTGCGAATTCGACTATTCCGGCGCCCAGGCCTGCAAGGCGCTGCGCGAGGAAGGCTACCGGGTGGTTCTGGTCAACTCCAACCCCGCCACCATCATGACCGACCCGGAGATGGCGGACGCCACCTATATCGAGCCGATCACGCCGGAATTCGTCGAGAAGATCATCGCCCGCGAGCGGCCCAATGTGCCGGAGGGCCGCGTCTTCGCCCTTCTGCCCACCATGGGCGGGCAGACCGCGCTGAACACCGCTTTGTCGCTGCGCAAGATGGGCGCGCTGGAGCGCCACAATGTGGAGCTGATCGGCGCCACGGCCGATGCCATCGACAAGGCCGAGGACCGCGAGCGCTTCAAGCAGGCGATGGGCAAGATCGGATTGGAAACACCCAAGGGCATCACCCTGAAGGGCGATCTGCGCCACAAGAAGGATTCGGCGGGCAACCTGCTGTTCGACGGCGCCGGCAATCCCGTCACCGAACTGGCGCCGGAAAGCTTCAGCAAGGCGCTGGCGGCGCTGGACATGATCGGGCTTCCCACCGTGATCCGCCCCAGCTTCACCATGGGCGGCACCGGCGGCGGCATCGCCTACAACCGCGAGGAATTCTTCGCCATCGTCGAGAGCGGCCTGGAAGCGTCGCCCACCCGCGAAGTGCTGATCGAGGAATCGGTGCTTGGCTGGAAGGAATTCGAGATGGAGGTTGTCCGCGACAAGGCCGACAATGCCATCATCATCTGCGGAATCGAGAATATCGACGCGATGGGCGTGCACACCGGCGATTCCATCACCATCGCCCCGGCGCTGACCCTGACCGACAAGGAATACCAGCGCATGCGCTCGGCATCGATCGCCGTGCTGCGCGAGATCGGGGTGGAAACGGGCGGATCGAACGTGCAGTTCGCCGTGAATCCGAAGGACGGACGCATGGTGGTGATCGAGATGAACCCGCGCGTGTCGCGTTCATCGGCCCTCGCCTCCAAGGCCACCGGGTTTCCCATTGCCAAGATCGCCGCCAAGCTGGCGGTCGGCTATACGCTGGACGAGCTGAAGAACGACATCACCAAGGTCACGCCCGCCTCGTTCGAGCCGACCATCGACTATGTGGTGACCAAGATCCCGCGCTTCGCCTTCGAGAAATTCCCCGGCGCCGAGCCGCTGCTGACCACGGCAATGAAATCGGTGGGCGAGGCCATGGCCATCGGGCGCACCTTTGGCGAGAGCCTGCAAAAGGCGCTGCGTTCTCTGGAGACGGGCCTGACCGGGCTGGACGAAATCGCGCTGGACAGCGATCCGACCGAGATTCGCGCTGCGCTGGCAAAGGCTACGCCCGACCGGCTGCGCCTGGCCGCCCAGGCGATGCGCTACGACTTCCCGCTGGAGGAAATCCAGCGCATCACCGGCTACGATCCCTGGTTCCTGGGCGAGATCGAAACCATCGTCCGCACCGAACAGCACATCCGCAAGGACGGCCTGCCGACGGACGCGAACGGCCTGCGCAGGCTGAAGGCCATGGGCTTTTCCGATGCGCGGCTGGCGATACTGTCCGGAAAGAAGGAAACGGAAATCCGCATAGCGCGCCACGCGCTGGACGTGCGGCCCTGCTTCAAGCGCATCGATACCTGCGCCGCCGAATTCCAGGCGCTGACGCCGTACATGTATTCGACTTATGAAACGCCGGTCGGCGGCAGGACCGCCTGCGAGAGCAATCCCACCGACGCGAAGAAGATTGTCATCCTGGGCGGCGGGCCCAACCGCATCGGCCAGGGCATCGAGTTCGACTATTGCTGTTGCCACGCCGCTTTCAGCCTGTCGAAGGCGGGGTATGAGACCATCATGGTCAACTGCAATCCCGAGACCGTTTCCACCGACTATGACACCTCCGACCGGCTCTATTTCGAGCCGCTGACGCTGGAAGACGTGCTGGAGATCATCCACAAAGAAGAGGAAAAAGGCTCGCTGGCCGGCGTGATCGTGCAGTTCGGCGGCCAGACGCCGCTGAAGCTGGCCAATGGGCTGCGCGATGCGGGCGTGCCGATCCTGGGCACCTCGGCCGACGCCATCGACCTGGCCGAGGACCGCAAGCGCTTCCAGATCCTGTTGCAGGAACTGGACCTGAAGCAGCCGCGCAACGCCACCGCCATGACGGCCGGGGAAGCCATCGCGGCGGCGACCGATATCGGCTTTCCCGTGATCCTGCGCCCCTCCTATGTGCTGGGCGGGCGCGGCATGGTGGTCGTCTCCGACGAGGCCGAACTGAAGAAGCAGGTGGAATCGGGCGAGCTGTTCCGCATCTCGGGCGACAATCCGGTGCTGATCGACGGCTTCCTCAACCGCGCCACGGAAGTGGATGTCGATGCGATCTGCGACCGGCACGGCGATGTCTTCATCGCCGGCATCATGGAGCATATCGAGGAAGCCGGCGTGCATTCGGGCGACAGCGCCTGTTCGCTGCCGCCCCGCTCGCTCGACAGCCGGACCATCGCCGAGATCGCGCGCCAGACCGAGGCGATGGCGCGCGCCCTGAACGTCCGTGGACTGATGAACGTTCAATACGCCATCCAGGGCGGCGAAATCTATGTGCTGGAGGTCAATCCCCGCGCCAGCCGCACCGTGCCGTTCGTCGCCAAGGCGATCGGCCAGCCGGTCGCGGCCATCGCATCGCGGGTGATGGCGGGCGAGACGCTCAGCTCCATGCACCTGAAAAAGCCCAATCCCTCGCATGTGTCGGTGAAGGAAGCGGTGCTGCCCTTCGCCCGCTTCCCCGGCGTGGACACGGTGCTGGGGCCGGAGATGCGCTCCACCGGCGAGGTGATGGGCACCGATACCAGCTTTGCCCGCGCCTTTGCCAAGAGCCAGATCGGCGCGGGCACGCGCCTGCCCGTCACCGGCACGGTGTTCTTCTCGGTGCGCGACGCGGACAAGGACCTCATCGTGGCGCCGGCCCGGGAACTGGTCGAGATGGGCTTTGCCCTGATCGCCACCCGCGGCACGGCCAAGGTGCTCGAAGCGGCGGGCCTGCCGGTCGCGGTCATCAACAAGGTGCTGGAAGGCCGCCCGCATGTGGTGGACGCGCTGAAGAACGGGGAGATCCACCTGGTGTTCAACACCACGGAAGGACAGCAGGCGCTGACCGACTCCTCGTCCATCCGCCGGGCGGCGCTGACGCTGAAAGTGCCCTATTACACCACCATGGCCGGGGCGATCGCCGCCGCCCAGGCGATCAAGGCGCTCAAGACAGGCTCCCTTGAAGTCGCCCCCCTGCAGTCCTACTCTTTGTAACGCACTGCCGGAGGAACTTACAAAAACACCGGCGATTTCAGTGCCTTAGCTATAGCCTCCCTCGCGGCAGCCGCCAGAAGCAGCGGCAGCGCGAGGAATTTTTTGCCCTCTGGGCAGGACGGAAAGTGCCATGGAAAAAATTCCGATGACCGCGGCGGGCTTCAAGGCCCTGGAAGACGAACTGAATCGCCTCAAGCATGAGGATCGTCATGAGGTGATCAAGGCGATCGCCGAAGCGCGCGCCCATGGCGACCTGTCGGAGAATGCCGAATACCACGCCGCCAAGGAGCGCCAGAGCTTCATCGAGGGCCGCGTGATGGAGCTGGAAGACCAGATCGGCCGCGCCGAGGTTATCGACATCTCCAAGCTGTCGGGCACCAGCGTGAAGTTCGGCGCCACCGTCACGCTGGTCGATGAAGACACCGACGAGGAGCGCAAGTTCCAGATCGTGGGCGATGTGGAATCCGACGCCAAGCGGGGCAGGATCTCGCTGTCGTCGCCCATCGCGCGCGCCCTGATCGGAAAGTCCAAGGGCGACACCATCGAGGTGGCCGCGCCCGGCGGCGCCCGTTCGTATGAAATCCTGAAAGTTGAATTCATCTGAGTTGGCGCTCTGGTCGACCCGGCCGCTCGCCCATGCTCGCGGCGTTCGCTTCCTCTCGCCTGTCCGCAGGACAGGCTCGTGCGCTTCGCGCACCGGTCGCTCACCCCATCGCGCGCGTCCTGATCGGAAAGTCCAAGGGCGACACGGTGGAAGTGGCCGCGCCCCGGCGGCGTAAGGTCGTACGAAATTGTAAAGGTCGAATTCCTTTAACGCGCCCTTCTGTCATGGCCCGGCCAGGCCGGCCCATGGCGAACGCTAATACACGCCCGGAATGAACCGCTTCGTGCGCGCGCGATAGGCGGCGTAGTCGGGGAAGGCCTGGCTCAGCACCTGCTCCTCGAAATGGGCGCGGGCCACCTGCAGAGCGATCACGGCAAGCAGGATCAGTATCGCCCAGGGCTGGCGGAACAGGATGGCGTTGCCCGCCAGGCCGATGACCTCGGCGGCATAAAGCGGGTGGCGCACGCGGGCGTAGGCGCCCGCCGTCACCAGGACCCGCGCCTCCGGCATGATGGAAAAGGCCCTGCCCAGGCGCGACGCGATCACCACCGATGCGGCAAATCCTGCGATCAGCAGCACATCGGACAAAAGCAGCAAGGGCAGCGGCGGCGTCACCGGCGGCAGATACAGGATCGCCACGCCCAGGAAGGTGCCCACAAAGCCGCAGGCCCTGGCCAGCAGGCCGCGGGCGCGGCGCACCGGCACGCTGCGCGCGACCAGCAGCCAGACCAGCAGCAGGTTGAAGGTGGCCGAGGCGAACAGCGCAAAGAACAGCAGCGCGCCATGCCAGGTGATCGCGCCGCTCATCAGTGCCGCGCCCAGCGCGACCAGGCTGGGCCGCAACTGAATGGCGGCACCGCCGAACCAGACGATCAGCGGCGCGGCCATGAGAAGATCGTAGGCCTTGGATTTTCTGAACCTGTCGATGGCTGCCCTTGCGGGGGTCATTGCGGGCGGCAGGCCAGCACCGCGACCAGTTCGGCCACTTCGGTGAAGCGGCCATCCGGCGACAATTTCAGCAGGGCCGCCATGAGTGCATCGATGAACGCATCCTGGCGCGGACCCAGCCGCTCGGGCGAACACAGCGACATGGACAGCGCCCGGCCGACAATGTCGTCCACCCCGATCTCCTGGCGGATGGTCGCCGACACGCTGTCGATCCGCGAGAAAGCCGAGGCGAACAGGTAGGGTTCGTAACGGCGGTGCTCTCCGCCGCCGCTGCGGCGGTCCTTCGCCCCCTGGTCGCCGAACCGGCCAAAGCGGGCCTGGACGTCGTGCAGCAGCTTGAACCAGCCATTCTCCTCCACCGGCGGGTGGGCATCGTGGAACAGGGCCACGGTCCCGCCGGGCGCCACAATGCGGTCCAGCACGCCAAGGGTGGCCGCCCGGTCCATCCAATGGAAGGACCGCCCCATGGTCACCAGCCGGAAGGGTCCCATGCCGGGTCCCAGGTCGTAGGAACTGCCCTGCTCCAGCACCAGAGGCACGCCGGCTGCCTCGGCCGCCGCGCCGGCCGCGGCCAGCATCGCCGGCTCCGGGTCCATGGCCGTTACCACCATGCCCAGCCGGGCAAACGCCACCGCCAGCATCCCCGTGCCGGTGCCCAGGTCGAGCACCGCGTCGCCCGGCTTCAGCCCGGCCAGGGCTGCCACACGGACCACCAGCCGGTCCGGGTAAGGCAGGCGAAACTGCTCATACCAGGCCACCGTGCTGCGGAAGCGCCTGGGCTCGAAACGGGCGACCCTCTGGTCCATGGGGGGAACCTTTTGGACTTTGCATTGTTGTTCATAGGCTTATACTGGGTAACAGCTCGACCCTCGCGTAAGCTGGATATCGGGCGGCGGGACTGTGGACTCTGAAAACACTGGCGGCTCATTAAATTTCTGTATTGTTCTGGTTCTGGAGGTTCGCCGCGATTCCCGTATCGGCAATATGGCGAATCTCGTAACCACGGCATCAGCTTTACCCAATTTCGAACGGAATCATGGCCAACATCGCGCTGGTTGACGACGACAAGAACATCCTGGCTTCGGTGAGCATGTTGCTGGAGCAGGAGGGTTATCACGTCCGCACCTTCACGGACGGCGCGGCCGCCCTGACCGCCTTGACCACCGCGCCGCCTGACCTGGCCATCCTGGACATCAAGATGCCGCGCATGGACGGGCTTGAGCTGCTGCGCCGCCTGCGCCAGGCCAATGAGGCGCTGCCGGTGATCTTCCTGACCAGCAAGGACGAGGAGATCGACGAGCTGATGGGCCTCAACGCCGGGGCCGACGACTATATCAGGAAGCCCTTCTCCCAACGCCTGCTGCTGGAGCGCGTGCGCGCCGTGCTGCGCCGGGCGGAGAACAAGCCGGCCGCCGTGCCGGGCGAAGCGGCCAAGACCGAAGCCCTGGTGCGCGGCAAGCTGGCGCTGGATCCGCAGCGGCATGAATGCACCTGGGATGGCAAGCCGGTCCGCCTGACTGTCACCGAATTCCTCATCCTGCAGGCGCTGGCCCAGCGGCCGGGCTTCGTCAAGAGCCGCGACAGCCTGATGGATGCGGCCTATGACGACCAGGTCTATGTCGACGACCGCACCATCGACAGCCACATCAAGCGCCTGCGCAAGAAATTCAAGGCGGTGGCGGACGATTTCGACGCCATCGAGACGCTCTACGGCGTGGGCTATCGTTACCGCGAATAGGGAATAGTGCCGCACTTTTCGGCCCTCACCTGGCGGATCATCGCCTTCAACGCCCTGGCGCTGATCGTGCTGACGGGCGGGGTGATCCTTGTGCAGGCTACCGGCAGGGGGCTTGTCGAAGAACGCCTCATCGGCATCCAGGAGCAGGCCGCCATCGTCGCGGGCACGCTGGCCGATTACGCCACAGATCCAGACACCCACACGCTGAAGGTCAAGGATGCCGAACTGCTGTTGGGGCCGCTGATCGAGCCGACGCGCCTGCGCGGGCGCCTTTACCTGCCCAGCGGAAGGCTGGCCACCGACACGCGCTATCTTCTGCCGCGCAACATCGTGCAGGTACAGGACCTGCCGCCGCTGGACCACTGGAGCCAGTTCAAGCAGTGGGTCAAGCGCGTCTATCAGGGCATCATGGGCGTGCGCCCCTTCGCCCAGCTTCAGCCCTATTACGAAGCCGGCGACGACGGCCGGGTCTATCACGAAGTCGACCGGGCGCTGAACGGGGTGACGGCCAGCGCCGAACGCGTGGACGACCGCAATCGCCTGATCCTGTCGGTGGCCGCGCCCATCCAGCAGAAGCCCTTCCGCACCATCTATGGCGTGCTGTTGCTATCCACCGAGGGTGGCGACATCGACGACATATTGCGCCAGGAGCGCGCCACCCTGATCGAGGTTTTCGCCGTCGCCTTCATGGTGATGCTGCTGTCGTCGCTGTACCTTGCCGGCACCATCGCCGAGCCGGTCAAGCGCCTGGCGGCGGCGGCCGACCGGGTGCGCTTTGGCCGCGGCGCGCGGCGTGACATTCCCAACTTCCCCGAGCGCGATGACGAGATCGGCGACCTGGCCGACAGCCTGAAGGCGATGACCGCCGACCTCTACGACCGCATCGACGCCATCGAAAGCTTCGCCGCCGATGTCGCCCATGAACTGAAGAATCCCCTCACCTCGCTGGCCAGCGCGGTGGAGATGTTCTCCCGCGCGAAGGACGATGAAGGCCGCGGACGGCTGCTGAAGATCATTCGCGGCGACATCAAGCGCATCGACCGTCTGATCACCGACATCTCCGACGCCTCGCGCCTGGATGCCGAACTGTCGCGCGAGACGCCCGAGCCGGTGAACCTGTCGCGGCTTCTTGCCACCATCATCGACATCTATCGCATGACCGACAATTCGCGCGGGGTAGAATTCGTGCTGGACGACCAGCTGCCCGCCGGCGCCATCGTGCGTGGCCGCGACGAGCGGCTGGGCCAGGTGTTCCGCAACCTGATCGACAACGCCATTTCCTTCAGCCCCCAGGGCGGCAAGGTCACCGTTACCGCCACGCGCCATGACCATCATGCGCGGGTCACGGTGGAGGATGAAGGTCCCGGCATTCCGCCCGACAATCTGGAATCCATCTTCCAGCGTTTTTATACCGAGCGGCCGACCGAAAGCTTCGGGCGCAATTCGGGGCTGGGACTTTCCATCGCCCGCCAGATCATCGTCGGCGCGGGCGGACATGTCTGGGCAGAGAACCGCGCCGCCGGCGGCGGCCAGGGCGATGGCGCGCGGCTGATCGTGGAGCTGCCGGTGGCAGCGCCATGAGCGAGGTCAACATTCACGCGACCTGCGTGGCCATCGGCACACAGGGCATTCTGTTGCTGGGGGCCAGCGGCGCGGGCAAGTCCGACCTGGCGCTGCAGCTGATCGACGGCGGCGCACGGCTTGTGGCGGATGACCGCACCATCCTGACAGTGAAGAATGGCGTGCTCAGCGCCAGCGCGCCCGCCGCCATCCGCGGCCTTATGGAGATAAGGGGACTGGGCATCGTGAAACTGCCGGTGCGCGCCAGCGTGCGCATCGCTCTGGTTGCAAAGCTCGGCAGGAAGGGCGCCCGGTTGCCGCAACCATTGCTGTGGCATCCGCCCGCGCCGCTGAAGCCGGCCACCTTTCCGCCACAGATCCTGCTGGATGCAAGGCCGGCTTCCGCCGCGGCGCGCATCCGCGCAGCCCTGGCCGCGCACCGGGCGGGCACATTCCGCGACACTTTTAACCAGGGCTAGGCGGCGCACCTGGTTACCAGTCCGGCAAATAAGTCTTTCCCTGCTGAAGGCTTTTGCTATCGTCCGCGCCTTCCAACGGAATTGTCATGATCGGTATTGTTCTTGTCACCCATGGCCGCCTGGCACAAGAGTTCATCTCCGCCATGGAGCATATGGTCGGTCCCCAGACCCATCTGCGCGCCGTCTGCATCGGGCCGGAAGACGATATCGAACGGCGCCAGCGCGAAATCGCCGCCGCCGCCAAGTCGGTCGATGTGGGGCGCGGCGTCATCATCGCCACCGACATGTTCGGCGGCACGCCCTGCAACCTGGCCCTGACCCTTTTGGAGAAGGGAAAGATCGAAGTGCTGGCGGGGGTCAACCTGCCCAGCCTGATCAAGCTGATCGACGTGCGCGCCCGCCTGCCGCTGGAACAGGCGGTGAAGGAGGCCATCGAGGCCGGCCGCAAATACATGCGCGCGGGCAGCGCCGATCTTGGCTGATGGGCGATCGGGACGGATGAGCGAAATGCTGCGCGCGCGCGTGATCATTCCCAACAAGAAAGGGCTGCATGCGCGCGCCAGCGCCAAGATCGTGGAAGCCTCATCGCGCTTCCAGTCCGACATCCATGTGATCCGCGATGGAGTCTCGGCCGATGGCCGCTCGATCATGGGGCTGATGATGCTGGCGGCCTCGATGGGCAAGGAAGTGGAAATCACCGCCCAGGGGCCCGATGCGGCCGAGGCGATGAAGGCGATCCTGGCGCTGGTCGAAGCCAAGTTTGGCGAGGAATGATTGTGGCGGCCCAGCCGCCGCAATCATTGCCAAGCGCAAAGTAGCGCCAGCGTAGTCTTTGCGCGCGGCAGGACGGAAGCGATGAAGCCCAGAACGAAACTCCTCGCCCTTGTCTTCGCCTTCCTGCTGGCGCTGCCGGCCGCCGCCGATACCGCGGCGCATCCCTCTCTCTGGCACGTCAAGGGCCCAAGGGGTGAAGCCTGGCTGTTCGGATCCGTGCACGTGCTGCCTCCGGGCATCGACTGGCGCGGGCCTGTGATCAAGGATGCGTTGTCGAAGGCCGATGTCTTCGTCTTCGAGGTCTCGCAGGACCCGGCCGCCATGGCGCGGGTCAGGCAACTGGTCGCCGAAAAGGGCTATCTGCCCCAGGGCGTGTCCCTGCGCGACCTGCTGCATCCCGGCATGCAGCCGAAATTCGATGCCGCCGTCGCCGAGGCCGGCCTTCCGCCCGAACAGGTCAATCGCGAGCGGCCCTGGCTGGCAGGCTTGCAGATGCTTCTCGCGCAGATGGGCCAGCATCAGTTCGGCACCGGTGACGGCGTCGATCCGGTGCTGATGGAAGAAGCGCGCACGACGGGCAGGAAAATGCGCTATCTGGAAACCGTCGACCAGCAATTCGCGCTGCTGGCGCCCGACGATCCCGCTTTGGAGCTGGATGAATTCGAAGCGGGCCTGTCCGACCTGGCGGACACCGAAGCGATGGTGCAGCCGCTGCTGGAAGCGTGGGAGCACGGCGATCAGGACAGGCTGGCGAAGATCGTGGCCGAGGACATGGCCGACTTTCCGGCCGCCAAAAAAGCCCTGTTCGACGACCGCAACGCGCGCTGGGTGCCGAAGATCGAAGCCATGCTGAAGCAGAAGCACCGCTTCTTCATCACCGTGGGCGCGGGCCACCTTGCCGGGCCGAGCGGCGTGCCCGCCCTGCTGCGCAAGGCGGGTTACCAGGTGGATGGGCCCTGACAGAAATCCTGACGCGAGGACGCCCAGGGTAACGAAGAAGGGCTTCTTGCGCCCGAAGCGGTCGGCCGGTCCCCAAACAGCAGCGCCCCCGGCACCGCCCCGGTATCGAAGGCCTTGTCGATACTGGAAAAAACGTGAAATCAGCGGCCGGATCAACCGCCCCGGAATAACGATATGCAGATTTCTTTATATCCTTCTTGCCCGGTCACGCCCGCCGCGCTATAGCCGGACGCGCAATTTCTTCAGGGATTCCCGCATGGCCGCGTTCAACGATTACATCGTCAAAGACATCTCTCTTGCCGATTGGGGCCGCAAGGAACTGAACATCGCCGAAATCGAGATGCCGGGCCTGATGGCGACCCGCGCCGAATATGGCCCCAGCCAGCCCCTGAAGGGCGCGCGCATCGCCGGTTCGCTGCACATGACCATCCAGACCGCGGTCTTGATCGAAACGCTGAAGGCGCTGGGTGCCGACATACGCTGGGTGTCGTGCAACATCTACTCGACCCAGGACCATGCCGCCGCCGCCATCGCCGCCGCCGGCATTCCCGTCTTCGCCATCAAGGGCGAGAGCCTGAAGGACTATTGGGACTACACCGCCAAGCTGTTCGAATGGCATGGCGGCGGCTATCCCAACATGATCCTCGACGATGGCGGCGACGCCACCATGCTGGTGCATTCGGGCCTGCGCGCAGAGAACGGCGACACCGCCTTCCTGGAAAAGCCCGAGAATGAAGAAGAGGAAGTCTTCTATGCCCTCATCAAGCGCCTTCTGAAGGAAAAGCCCAAGGGCTGGTTCGGCGAGATCGCCGCCTCCATCAAGGGCGTGTCGGAAGAGACCACCACCGGCGTGCACCGCCTCTACCAGATGGAGAAGGCCGGCAAGCTGCTGTTCCCCGCCATCAACGTGAACGACAGCGTCACCAAGTCGAAGTTCGACAATCTCTATGGCTGCCGCGAGTCGCTGGTGGACGGCATCCGCCGCGGCACCGATGTGATGATGTCGGGCAAGGTGGCGATGGTCGCCGGCTTCGGCGACGTGGGCAAGGGTTCGGCCGCGTCGCTGCGCCAGGCGGGTTGCCGCGTGATGGTGTCGGAAGTCGATCCCATCTGCGCGCTGCAGGCCGCCATGGAAGGCTATGAAGTCGTGACCATGGAAACGGCGGCGCCCAGGGCCGACATCTTCGTCACCGCCACCGGCAATGTCGATGTGATCACCGTCGATCACATGCGCGCCATGAAGGACCGCGCCATCGTCTGCAACATCGGCCACTTCGACAGCGAGATCCAGGTGGGCGCGCTGAAGAACTTCCAGTGGCACAACATCAAGCCGCAGGTCGACGAGGTGGAATTCCCCGACGGCAAGCGCATCATCCTTCTGTCGGAAGGCCGCCTGGTGAACCTGGGCAATGCCATGGGCCATCCCAGCTTCGTGATGTCGGCGTCCTTCACCAACCAGACGCTGGCCCAGATCGAGCTGTTCACCAAGCAGGGCCAGTATGAGAAGAAGGTATATGTCCTGCCCAAGCAGCTGGACGAAAAGGTCGCCCGCCTGCATCTGGGCAAGATCGGGGTGGAGCTGACCGAGCTGTCCACCAAGCAGTCCGACTACATCAACGTGCCCAAGGCCGGCCCCTTCAAGCCGGACACCTATCGGTACTGATTGCCCCCACGGGCCAAAAAAGAGCGCGCCGGATGATTCCGGCGCGCTTTTTCTTTGGCCGATGGGAACCGGCGTTAGCAGTCTGTTCATAAAGATTAACACCCTGAATTGACTCGAAAATTATCCACAGCTCCAAAACCTTGACCCCTGAACTGCATGTGGGTTTTAGGAAATTGTTAACCACAATCCCTAGGCGGACTCGCTGCCCGGAGCTATCTTATTGATTCAACAGTGATTCGACGTTCAGGCCGGAAATAACGGGGGCAGTTGGGAATGCGTCCCATTTCGGGACAGGTGGGACAGCCGGCCGCAGGCCGGCTGAGGCGAAGGGCAGGATTCCTGTCCGGCTGCGCCATCCTGCCTCCCCTGACGGCCCTGCTTCTGCCGGTCCACGCCGCGGCCGCCGCCGATCTCACGGCCACGTCGCCGGCCGCCCTCACCTTCCAGTCCGGCAACATGCTGGTGCTGTCGGCGCTGGCCTGCGGGGGGGTCGCCCTGGGGATCGCCGCCGGCCTTTGGGCGCTGGCCGAACAGCGCACCGCCCGGCGCCTGCGTCGTTCGCTGCGCCAGATTGCGGCGCGCAGCAAGGCCGCGGTGGGTGAGCGCGACGCCCTGTTGGGCGCATCGCGCGAGGCGCTGGTGGTTTGGGGACGCGATGGCGCCGGGCCGTTCTCGTACGCCCATGGCGAGGAGATGCTGCAGTCCTGCCTGAAGGGCGCCGATGCACTGGCGCTGTCGGGCGCGCTGGACGGCCTGTCGGATCGCGGCGCCGCTTTCGCCCTGAAGGCGCATGATGCGCACGGCAAGCTGCTGGTGGTTCGCGGCCGCGCGGTGGGCGGCATGGCGGCGGTGTGGCTTGAAGAACCGGCGGCGGCGGAAGCCAGCGGTGAATTCCGTGCCATCCTGGATGCACTGCCGGTGCCGGTGTGGCTGCGCGACAAGGCCCTGGCACTGAGCTGGGCCAACCACGCCTACCTGAAGGCCGCCGGCGCGCGCGACCTGGAAACCGCGCGGCGCGAGCAACTGGCGCTGGACAAGGCCGAACGCGACCTGGCAGCCGCCGCGCGCGGCCAGAACGCGGTCCAGGAAACGCGCCTGTTCTCGGTGGTGAACGGCCAGCGCCGCGCCCTGTCCTTCCGCGAGATTCCGCTGGGCGATGCCGGCATCATCGGCACCGCCATCGACGTCACCGAAACCGCCGCCGCCGAGGCGCGGCTGCAGGCCCACGCCGACGCCCATGCCGATACGCTGGACAAGCTGGCGACGGCGGTGGCGATTTTCGGCCGCGACCAGAAGCTGACCTTCTACAACAAGGCGTACGCGCGGCTGTGGGGGATTTCGGAAAGCTGGCTAGACAGGCATCCCAGCGACGGCGACATCCTGGACCGGCTGCGCGACATGCGCAAACTGCCCGAGCAGCGCGACTATCAGGCCTGGAAGCGCCAGCGCCTGGCCCTCTACCAGAGCGGGCGCGAAAGCAGCGAAGACAGCTGGTACCTGCCGGGCGGACAGACCATCCGCGTGGTCAGCCAGCCCCACCCCTTCGGCGGCCTGACCTTCCTCTATGAGGACGTCTCGGCCCGCCTGGCGCTGGAAAGCGACTACAACACGCTGATGAAGGTGCAGACCGCCACGCTGGACACGTTGAGCGAGGGCGTGGCGGTGTTCGGGCCCGACGGCAAGCTGAAGCTGCACAATGCCGCCTTCGGCCGCATCTGGGACCTGGAGCGCGGCGAACTCGACGGCGAGCCGCACGTGCGCACCATCGCCGCGCTGGCCAGGGACAAGTTCGGCGACGAACCGCGATTGTGGGACCGGGTGGTGCAGGCCGTGTCGTCGGGCGGGCGCCAGCACGAGGATCTGGGCGAGGTGGAACGCTCGGACCGCAGCGTGCTGTCGCTGGCCATTTCGCCCCTGCCCGACGGCGCCACCCTGATCACCTTTGTCGACGTCACCGACCGCTTCCGCATCGAAAGCGCGCTGCGCGAGCGCAATGAGGGGCTGGAAGCGGCCGACCGCCTCAAATCCGACTTCATCAAGCATGTGTCATACGAACTGCGCACCCCGCTCAACACCATACTGGGCTTCTCCGAACACCTGGCCAGCGGCGTACCCGGCCAGCTGAATGCGCAGCAGTCCGAATATGTCCATGCCATCGTGTCGGGCGGAAACACGCTGAAAAACCTGATCAACGACATCCTGGACCTGGCGCTGGTGGAATCGGGCGCGCTGAGGCTGGAGCTTGGGCGCGTCGATCTCTACGACCTGATCAACGACATCGCCGTGCATGCGCGCGAATGGGCGGCCAAGATGGGGCTGGCGCTTGAGGTCGATTGCGCGCCCGGCGCCGGGGCCTTCCTGGGCGATGTGCGGCGGCTGCGCCAGATCCTGTTCAATCTTTTGTCCAACGCCTTCAAGTTCACGCCGCGCGGCGGCCGGGTGGTGCTGTCGGGCCGCATCGTGGGCGACGACGTGCAGATCAGCGTCGCCGACAATGGCCCAGGCCTGTCGCCCGACGTGAAGGCCAACGTCTTCGAACGCTTCTCGGCCAAAAGCCAGTCGGGCAAACGGGCCGGCGCCGGGCTGGGACTGGCGCTGGTCAACCGCTTCCTGGAACTGCATGACGGCTGGGTGGAGATCGAATCGGGCCAGGACGGCGGCACCAGGGTGCGCTGCCACATCCCGCGCCGCCTGCCGGACGAAGACCACCGCCCGCAAGTCGGCAGCGACGATCAGACGGCTTATCTTTGACCCCTCCGCACGCGACGGCCGAAAGCGGCCTGCGTGCTACGGGCAACTCCCCTTCCTGTGCGCTGCGCGCACGAAGGGAAGGCAGGGCCGCGCCGGCGGAAAGAGCGTCAATGCTGGCTTTTGGGCAGCCGCACCACGATGCCGTCCAGCTCCGCCGTCATGCGAAGCTGGCACGACAGGCGGCTGCCCGCCTGCCGATCCGGCGCGAAGTCCAGCATTGTCTCTTCCATGTCGGTCTTGGGCGGCAGCTTTCCTTCCCATTCGGGATCGACATAGACCTGGCAGGTCGCGCAGGCGCAGGCCCCGCCGCAATCGGCGTCGATGCCGGGGATCAGGTGCTTGACCGCCCCTTCCATCAGCGACCAGCCCTCCTTCACCTCGATCGTGTGCGCCTTGCCGGTGCTTTCGATATAGGTGACCTTGCCGGCGGCCTTGTTCGCCATCAGCCCACGACTTCCTTGATCTTGATCGCGGTGTCGGCCAGCCGCGCCGGATCGACCGCGGTGCCTTCGGCGATCAGCTTCTTGCCGATCAGGTAGTCGGGCGCGGCGTTGACAGCCTCCACCGCCGCGACCTTGCCGTCGCGCAAATGGAAGACCGAGAATTTGCGTGATGCCGGATCGCCGCGCTGGACGATCGTGTCGGTGGGCCGCGCCAGCCCGGCAATCTGCAATTTGAGATCATACTGGTCCGACCAGAACCACGGCACCTCGGAATAGGTTTTGGGCTTGCCGGTCATTGCCAGCGCCGCATGCTTGGCCTGGTCGATGGCGTTCTGCACGCATTCCAGGCGGATGGCGTGGCCCTCGCGGCCGACATGGCGGGTGCAGTCGCCGGCAGACCAGATATATGGATCGCTGGTGCGGGCATTGCGGTCGACCACGATGCCGTCCTCGCAGGCAAGGCCGGCTTCGCGCGCCAGTTCCTCGCACGGCACCACGCCGATGCCCACCAGCACGATGTCGGCCTCATAGGTCAGGCCGCCGGCCCGCACCCATTCGACCTTGCCATGGCCGCCGATCTCTTCCACGCCGGTCTTGAGGCGCAGGGTGACACCGGCCTTTTCATGCTCGGCGGCATAGAAGGCGGACAATTGCGGCGACACCGCGCGCGCCATCAGCCGGTCCATGGCTTCGAAGACCGTTACCTGCAGGCCGCGCTTGGCGGCGACGGCGGCGACTTCAAGGCCGATATAGCCGCCGCCCACCACCGCGATGCGCCTGCCTTCGGTGAAGGCGGCCTGGAGCCCATCCACATCGGCGATGGTCTTGAGATAATGCACGCCGGAAAGATCGGCGCCGGGGCAGTTCAGCTTGCGCACCCGCGCGCCGGTGGTCAGCAGCAGCTTGTCGTAAGGCAGGCGGCGGCCATCCCGCAGTTCCACCTCGCGGGTGGCGCGGTGAATCGCCTTCGCGCGCGTTTGCAGCAACAGATCGCAACCGACGCCGGAATAATAGTCATCGCCCTTCAGGAACAGGCGGGCGCGCTCGAACTGGCCCAGCAGGTAAGCCTTGGACAGCGGCGGACGCTGGTAGGGCGCGTAAGGCTCCTCGCCCACCAGCGTGATGGGGCCGTCGAAGCCATCTGCGCGCAGGCTCTGGACCGCCTGGGACGCGGCCTGGCCGGCGCCGATGATGACGATGGCTTCTTCCCGCTTTTCTTCAGTGTTTTCTGGCATTTCCGGCTTGTCTTGGGTGCTTGCGGCGCGGGGCTAGCATGGCGGGTGGATGGGCGCAACCGGGGCCCTTCCGCGCGGGCCGGGCGCGCGCTAAAAGCGGAATGATGGCTGAAAATCCAGACAGTTGCGCCGGGACCTTCCGCGCCCGGATCGCCCTGCCCAGCCTGGCGGCAACCCAGGAGCTGGGCGCGGCGATCGCGCACGGCCTTGAGCCCGGCAATGCGGTGGCGTTGTGGGGCGATCTGGGCGCGGGCAAGACCACGCTGGCACGCGCCATCCTGACGGCGCTGGGGGTAACCGGCGAGGTGCCCAGCCCGACCTTCACGCTGGTCCAGAGCTATGAGACGCCAACCCTTCTGGTCAGCCACTATGATCTCTATCGCCTGAAGTCGCCGCGCGAGATGGCCGAACTGGGGTTCGAGGATGCGCTGGACCAGGGCGCGGTGCTGGTCGAATGGCCCGAGCGCGCCCCCGAGGCGCTGCCGCCCGACGCGCTGCATATGCGCCTTTCGCTGGACGATGGAATACGCAGCGCCCGCATCGCCGGCCCGGCGCGCTGGGCGGAGCATTTGCATGTCTGATGCACAAGCGCCGGGTATCGGACGCCGGCTGGCGATGCGCGAATTCCTGGCCGCGTCGGGATGGGGCGAGGCCGCCATCGCGCCCCTGCCCGGCGATGCCTCGACCCGCCATTATGCGCGCCTGACGCTGGGGGACCGCCGCGCCATGCTGATGGACCAGCCGCAGCTTGCCGAGACACCCGTCGCGCCCGCCGATGCCACGGCCGGGCAGCGCCGCGCGCTGGGCTACAACGCCATGGCGCGGCTGGCCGGCGCCGACTGTGCGCGCTTTGCCGCCGCGGCAGAATACCTGCGCGGCCTGGGGCTGGCGGCGCCCGACATCCTGGCCGCCGATCACGCGCAGGGTTTCGCCATCCTCGAAGACCTGGGCGATGCCCTGTTCGCCGATGTGCTGGCCGTGGGCGCAAACGAGACCGAACTCTACAAGGCGGCGGTGGAGGTGCTGGCAAGGCTTCACGCGCTGGCCGCTCCCCAATCCATCGGTCCCGGCAAGCCGCTTTTCACCTACGACGAAACCGCGCTGATTGCCGAGACCGACCTGCTGACCGAATGGTTCCTTCCGCTGGCACTGGGGCGAAAGGCGACGGCCGAGGAAATCGAAGACCATCGCGGCCTGTGGCGGGCGGCGCTGAAGGACCTGGCACAGGAGCGCCGCGTCTTCGTGCATCGCGATTTTCACGCCCAGAATCTGCTGTGGCTGCCGGCGCGGCAGGGCGTGGCCCGGGTCGGGCTGATCGATTTCCAGGACGCGGTGGCGGGCAGCCCGGCCTATGACCTGGTTTCGCTGATCGAAGATGCGCGCCGTGACGTCAGCGCAGCCGTGGCGGGCGCCGCCGTGGATCATTATCTGGCGGCGATGCGCGCAGCGGGCACGCCGCCTGACGAAGCCGCTTTCCGGCATGAAATGGCGGTGATGGCGGCCCAGCGCAACGCCAAGATCGTGGGCATCTTCGCCCGGCTTTACCTGCGCGACGCAAAGGCACGCTATCTTTCGCTGCTGCCGCGGGTGTGGGGCCATCTGGCGCGCGACCTGGAGCATCGGGGGCTGGCGGATTTGCGTGCATGGTATGATCGCGTGATTCCGGTGGAAAAACGCACGATTGCGGAGCCATAAGTGAGCAAAGTTTCCCGCGCGATGATCATGGGGGCGGGCCTGGGCACGCGCATGCGGCCGCTGACCGACGACCGGCCCAAGCCGATGGTGACGGTGATGGGCAAACCGCTGATCGATCACGCGCTGGACCGCCTGGTGGCGGCGGGCGTGACGCTGGCTGTGGTGAATGTGCATTACCGCGCCGATATGCTGCGCGCCCATCTGGCGGGGCGCAGGGATATCGAGATCCGCACCTCGGACGAGACGGGCGAACTGCTGGGCACCGGCGGCGGCGTGGTCAAGGCGATGCCGCACTTCGGTGGCGAGCCCTTCTTCATCCTGAATTCGGATTCGGTATGGGTGGAAGGCTATGTCCCCGCCCTGACCCAGATGCAGCATCTGTGGGAGCCGGAACGCATGGACGGCCTTCTGTTGCTGGCGGCGATGACGGCGGCGATGGGCTATGAAGGCACCGGCGATTTCGTGATGGATGCGGAGGGCCACATCGCCCGCCCCGAGCGCAACGCCAGTCCCTATGCCTATCCGGGGGTACAGATCGTTCATCCCCGCCTGTTCCGCGACGCGCCGGAAGGCGAATTCTCCACCAACCGCATGTGGGACCGCGCCATCGCGCAAAAGCGCCTTTACGGCACGCGGCTGGAAGGCATGTGGATCCATGTCGGCACGCCCCAGGCACGCCTTGACGCCGAACGCTATCTGACTGCGCTGAACCCGGCCGTCCTGAAACCAGCCTGATGCGCGCGCCTGCCGTCTTCACCATTCCCGCCAGCGCCGATTTCGCGGCGACATTGGCCAGGGGTGTGGTGGCGCGCACTTCGACTGCTTCTTCCGGCAGTGATCCGCTGGCGGTGGCGTCGGCCATGATCTACCTGCCCACGCGGCGCGCCGCACGCGGCTTTGGCGATGCATTTGCAAAGGTCCTGGGCGGCGCGGCCCTGCTGCCGCAGTTCCGCGCGCTGGGTGAAAGCGAGGACGACGATCTTCTGTTCGACAGCCTGGGCGATGGTGTCGCCCTGCCGCCCGCGATCGGGCGAATGCGGCGCCAGCTTCTGCTCGCCAGGCTTATCCGGCACTGGCGCGGCGCACAGGGTGAAGAGATGTCTTTCGCCCAGGCGGCGGCGCTGGCCGCCAGCCTGGCGCGGGTGATGGACGAGGTCGAAACCCAGGGCGCCGATCTGAAGATGCTGAAGGACGTGGTGCCCGCCGCGCTGGCCGAACATTGGCAGGACGTGGCGCGCTTCCTGGACATCATCGACACGGCCTGGCCGGCCGTGCTGGCAGATGAAGGCCGCAGCAATCCCGCCGCGCGCCGGTCCGCGGTGCTGCGCGCACTGGCGGCGCGGCTGACGCAGAACCCGCCGGATGGACTTGTGATCGCAGCGGGCTCGACCGGATCGATCCCCGCCACCGCCGAGTTGCTGGCCGCCATCGCGCGGCTGCCGAAGGGCGCCGTGGTGTTGCCGGGGCTGGACCGCGAACTGGATGGCGAAAGCTGGGCCAGTCTCGATCACGGCCATCCGCAATATGGCCTCAAGCAGCTTCTGCGGGTGATCGGCGTGGAGCGCCAGGATGTGCGAGACTGGGCGCAGGCCGGACACAATGCGCCGCGCGAGGCTCTGCTGCGCGAGACGCTGCGCCCCGCCCCCACCACCGATGCATGGCGCGCGCTGGCCGACAGGGGCGCCGGCGAACTTGCGAAGGGGCTTGATGGCCTTTCGCAGGTGGTTGCCGCCCATCCGGGCGAGGAAGCGCTGGCCATCGCGCTGGCGCTGCGAGAGGCGCTGGAGGTACCGGAGCGCACCGCCGCACTGGTGACGCCTGACCGCGGCCTGGCGCGGCGCGTGGCAGCCGAAATGCGCCGCTGGGGCGTCACCATTGACGATTCCGCTGGCCGTCCGCTGGCGCACATGGCGGCGGGCAGCTTCCTGTGCCTGCTGGCGGAAGCGGTGGATGAAAAATTCGCGCCGGTGCCGCTGCTGGCCCTGCTGAAGCATCCCTTTGCCCGCGCGGGCCAGGACGCGGCAGGTTTTCGCGCCCGCGCACGCGAACTGGATCGCTGGTGCCTGCGCGGCCCGCGCCCCGATCCGGGCCTGGACGGGATCACCCGCGCCATCGAAAAAGCGAAGCACGCCTGGCGCCCGCCGCCCGAAGACGCGCGGATCGCGCTGGCGGCGTGGTGGCAGGCCATCGCCGGGATCCTCAAGCCGCTGGAAGAGATCGGGGCAAAGGGCGATGCCGCGCTTGCGGAGATCCTGGCGGCCCATGTCGCGGCGGCGGAAAAACTGGCCTGCGACACCGGCGGCGGCTGCCTGTTGTGGGCGGGCGCGGACGGCGAGCAGGCGCAAGGCCTGTGCGCCGAACTGGCGCTGGCGGCGGCGGACCTGCCGCCGATCGAGCCGTCCTCCTATGCGCCGCTGCTGCGCAGCCTGGCGATGGGCGTGCCCGTGCGCGGGGGCTTTGGCCGCCATCCACGCCTGGCCATACTGGGCCCGCTGGAAGCACGGCTGCAACGCTTCGACCTGATCATCCTGGGCGGCCTGAACGAGGCAAGCTGGCCGGAACATGCCGGCGCCGATCCCTGGTTCTCGCGGCCCATGCGCGCGGCGCTGGGCCTTGAGCAGCCGGAGCGGCGCATCGGACTGGCCGCGCATGATTTCGCGGGACTGGCCGCACAGCCCAATGTGCTGCTGACCCGCAGCCAGAAGGCGGACGGCGCGCCGACCATTCCTTCGCGCTGGCTGCAGCGGCTGGAGCAATTGGCGCGCGGCTTGAACATCACCTCCCCGGCAGCCACCGACCATGCACGGCTGGCGGCGCGCATCGGTGAGGTGCCGCAGCAGCCGCGCATCGCCCGTCCCGCGCCCCGACCGCCGGTTGCTGCGCGGCCGCGCAGGCTTTCCATCACCGAGATCGAGACCTGGCTGCGCGACCCTTACGCCATCTATGCCAAGCATGTTCTGAAGCTGTTGCCGCTGAAGGGGCTGGACGAGCCGGTGGGCCCGCTGGACCGCGGCAATGCCTTGCACAAGGCGCTGGAACTGTTCGTCCAGCGCTACCCCCACGACCTGCCCGACAATGCGGTGGAGGTCCTGGCGGCAATCGCCGACGAGGTCTTTGCCGCACAGGCCATACCAAAGGCGGCGCTGGCGATCTGGCGGCCGCGCTTTCGCGGCGCGGCACAGGCGATCATTCCCTTCGAGGCGCAGCGGCGCACCATCATCAAGGGATCGCATCTGGAAATTGGCGGCGCGCTGGACATCCCCGCGCCGGGAGGCATCTTCCGCCTGAGCGGCCGCGCCGACCGCATCGACGAGCTGACCGGCGGCGGCGCGGCGATCCTGGACTACAAGAGCGGGCAGGTGCCGACCAGGAAACAGGTTCAGCGCCTTCTGTCGCCGCAGCTTCCGCTGGAGGCGGCGATGCTGGCGCGCGGCGGCTTCAAAGAGGTCGGTGTCCGCGAGACGAAGGATCTTGTCTATCTGAGCCTGGCGGACGAGAAGCATGCCCGCAAGCCGGTCCACATTCCCGATGCCATGGCATTGGCCGAAGAAGCCCATCAGCGGCTGGCCGGGCGCATCGCCCGCTTCGACGATGCGGCCACGCCGTATCTCTCGCGCGTGATCCCTTACCGCATCGACATCGAAGGCGACTACGACCATCTGGCGCGGGTGCGCGAATGGTCCGCGCCGGGGACGGCATCGGGGGACGAGGAATGAGCCGCGAGCCTTCCGTCATCGCCTCCGATCCCGATATCTCGGCCTGGGTGGCCGCCAATGCGGGCGCGGGCAAGACCTATACTCTGGCCAACCGGGTGGCGCGGCTGCTGCTGAACGGGGCCGAACCTTCGCGCATCCTGTGCCTGACCTTCACCAAGGCAGCGGCGGCGGAGATGCAGGAGCGGCTGTTCCGGCAGCTTGGCGAATGGGCGATGCTGCCAGACGCGGAATTGCGCGCGCGCATCGTGGCCATCGGCGGCGACGCGCACACGTCCCTGCCCCGCGCGCGGCGGCTGTTCGCGGGCGCGCTGGAGACGCCGGGCGGGCTGAAGGTGCTGACGCTGCATGCCTTCTGCCAGATCGTGCTGTCGCGCTTTCCCATCGAGGCAAAGGTGCCGCCGGGCTTCGAGGTGCTGGATGATGCATCGGCCCGCGCGCTGATCGCCGAGGCGCGCCAGCACGTGCTGGAGCAGGCGGGAATCGACGATGGCCCGCTGGCCGACGCCATCGCGCTGGTGGTGCGCGAGACCGGCGAAGGCCGGCTGACCGGCATCCTGGATGCGGCGCTGGGCGGCGACCGGCGCAAGCTGGAACGCTTCCTCGGCACCACCGGCGACATCGGCGCCACGCTGCGCAAGGCGCACGGGCTGGACGATGGCGAAACCACGCAGTTGATCGCCTCCGGCTTCTGTTCGGCGCTGGCGGGCGAGATCGAAACGCTGCGTGAAATCCATGCCTGGCTGTCTGGGGGCAGCGCAAAAGACCTGGATGCAATGGCCCGGCTGGCACCGGTCATTGCCGGGCTGGCGGAACCACATGGCTTCTTCCTGCTGCGCGAATTCCTGCTGACCGGCGAAGGCGAACCGCGCAAGACCATGGCGACCGCAAAGCTCGGCAAGGCGCGTCCTGATCTCCTGACCTGGCTCACCGACCTGCAGGCGCGCTACTGCACCGCCGCCGAACGCCACAAGACTGCCCGCGCCGCCGAACTGGCGGGGGCCGCGCTCACCATCGTCGATGCGGTGCGCCGCCATTACCGCACCGCCAAGCGGCTTCGCGGCGTGCTGGACTATGACGATCTGGTGATCGAAACCCGGCGCCTGCTGCACAAGTCCGGCGCCGCCCAATGGGTGCTCTACAAGCTGGACGGCGGAATCGACCATGTGCTGATCGACGAGGCACAGGACACCAGCCCCGAGCAGTGGGACATCGTGCGCAGGCTGACCGAAGAGTTCTTCGCCGGCGACACGGGCAAGGTACCGCGCACCATCTTCGCGGTTGGCGACGAGAAACAGTCCATCTTCTCCTTCCAGGGCGCCGATCCCGCCCAGTTCGAGATCAACCGGCAATATTTCGACGAAGCCGCGAAGGCGGCAAAGCAACAGCTGGTCAACCAGCCGCTGGTGACTTCGCGCCGCTCGGCGCCCGACATCCTGGCCTTTGTCGATGCGGTGTTTTCGGGTGAAGAGGCGCGGGCGGGCCTGACCTCCAGCGGCGCGAAGATCGAACACAAGGCCCACCGCGAGACGGCCAGGGGCGGCATCGAATTCTGGCCGCCCTTGTCGCCCGACGATGGCGAAGAGACCGATCCCTGGGCGCCCGTGGATGCGATCCAGTCCCACAGCCCGGTGGCAAAGCTGGCGATCCAGGTGGCCGGCCGCATCGAGGACTGGCTGAAACGCGGTGCGCGCCTGGCCGGCCATGATGCTCCCGTCCGTCCCGGCGACATCATGATCCTTTTGCCGCGGCGCGAACCCTTTGGCGGCGAGGTGATCCGCCAGCTCAAGCAGCGCGGCGTTCCCGTGGCGGGCGCCGACCGGGTGCGCCTGACCGAGCAGATGGCGGTCATGGACCTGATCGCGCTGGGCCGCTTCGTGCTGCAGCGGGAAGACGACCTGAACCTGGCCGCCCTGCTGCGCTCGCCGCTATGCGGCCTTGGCGAAGACGAACTCTTTGCGCTGGCGCATGGCCGAAAGGCCGACCTATGGCAGGCGCTGGTGGCAAGGCGGGCCGCTCATCCCGCCGCGCATGATCTTCTGTCCGCAATGCTGGAGCGGGCCGACTATGCTCCGCCCTTCGAATTCTACGCCCATCTTCTGTCGGCGCTGGGCGGCAGGCAGAAGCTGCTGGCGCGGCTGGGACCGGAATCCGCCGACGCAATCGACGAATTCCTCAGCCTGTCGCTGGCGCATGAGCGCAGCCATTCCCCGTCGCTGGAAGGATTCCTGGACTGGGTCGAGCGCGGCGGCACCGAGATCAAGCGCGACATGGAGCGCGGCCGCGACGAGGTGCGGGTGATGACCGTGCATGGCGCCAAGGGACTGGAGGCGGACATCGTGATCCTGCCGGACACGACCTCGCGCCCGGGGGGCCTGGGCCGGCACGAAGGGCTTCTGCACACAGCGGACGGCCCCGTCTTCCCCCTGCCGAATGACCAGGCGCCTGCCATCGTCGCCGGCGCCAAGGCCGCCGCGGATGCGGAGATGCTGAACGAGCATCGCCGGCTTCTGTATGTGGCGCTGACGCGTGCGCGCGACCGGCTGTTCATCTGCGGCTTCACCGGCAAGAAGGGCGCGGGCGAAGACAGCTGGTATGGCTGGATGAAACAGGCCGCCGAGGATCTGGGCGTGGAGGCGGCCGAAGGCGGCATGACCTTCCGCACCATCGGCACGCTGGCGGAAGACACCCTGCCCCCGGCCGCCAGACCCGAGCCGCAAGAAGCACTGCCCGGCTGGATTCACAAGCCGGCGCCGCCCGAACCCGCCACGCCCAATCCCATCCGGCCCTCCGATATCGGTGCCGTACCCGCCACCGCCTCGCCGCTGGGCGCGGGCGCGTCACGTTTCCTGCGCGGCACGGTGGTGCATGCGCTGCTGGCCCGGCTGCCGGAGATCGCAGCCGAAGAGCGCCGGCGTATCGCGCTGGGCTTTGCCGCCGCCCAGGGCTTTGGCGGCGCGGCGGGCGAAGAGCTGGTGCGCGAGACTTTGGCGGTGCTGGACCATCCGGAATTCACCGCGGTGTTCGGGCCGAACAGCCGCGCCGAGGCGACCATCCATGCCAGCCGGCCCGACCTGGGGCTGAAGGCGCCGATCACCGGGCGCATCGACCGGCTGGCGGTCACCGACACCGAAGTGCTGATCCTGGACTTCAAGACCAACCGTCCCGCTCCGCACCGGGCAGAGGATGTGGCCGCCCTATATCTGGACCAGATGGCGCTTTACCGGGCAGCCGGGCAGGCGGTTTTCCCGGGCAGGCGAGTCGTCTGCGGCCTGGTTTTCACCGACGGTCCCCGCCTGATCGCCCTGCCCGACGACCTGCTTCAGGCCCAAATGGCGGGGATCGCCGCCCGGCTTTCCAGGTAGTGTACGAATTTGATTTTGTGAGTTGATAAGCAATCTCGCAGCCTGCCATGCCTCCGGGACAAGGTGGACCTTGCAGGAGCGGTGAAGGAAGCTCTGATAGGCCCCATGCCCGCTGTCCGACAAGATCGCGGCAATGTAGGCGCATACCAGATCGGGACGCAAAGCCAGATAAACCGGAATCCGCTATCGGTGATATCGTGGTCGGGCGGTACGAACTGGGGAGCCCAAAATGATCGCTTTAAGAAGAGGCCGAGAGGCCGACGCTGTTAGTGCCGGTGCCATTTGCTATCGCGCGTTTAAGGACATCGCTGAGGCACACAATTTCGCCCCGGATTTCCCCACTCCGGAAGCTGCGGCTGGCTTGCTCGGTAACATGATCCGTCACGAAGAATTCTACGATATTGTGGCGGAGATCGACGGGCGCATCGTCGGTACAAATTTCTTGGATGAGCGCAATCCAATTGCCGGTCTTGGACCAATCACGGTCGAACCGGGGGACCAGAATGGTCAAGTTGGTCGATTGTTGATGCAAGCAGTCATGGACCGCGCGCGAGAGCGCGGCTTAGTGGGAATCCGATTGCTCCAGGCCGGCTATCATAACCGCTCTTTGTCGCTTTATCTCAAACTGGGGTTTGATGCTCGTGAGCACATCGCGTGCTTGCAAGGGCCGACCATAGGGAAGTCGGTGCCTGGATGTACCGTGCGTGCGGCGCGCTCGGGCGATCTGTCTGCCTGCAATGCCGTGTGTTTTCGGGTGCATGGGCATGATCGTAGCGGAGAATTGGCCGATGCCATTGCTCAAGGAACAGCAAGCGTCGTGGAGCGCGCAGGTCGCATCACGGGTTATGCCACCTTGATTGCATATTTCGGACACGCGGTAGGCGAAACTACAGATGACATGAAGGCGCTGATTGGTGCTGCTCCCGCATATCTTGGCCCCGGTTTTCTTGTTCCGTCGCGCAATGGCGACTTGATGCGTTGGTGCCTCGCCGAAGGTTTGCGCGTGACGCAAACGATGACGCTGATGACTATCGGCCTTTATAACGAGCCCGACGGAGCGTGGCTGCCTTCCGTCTTGTATTGACCCAAGGCGGACGAAGCGAATGTCACGAAATCGGGCAGCCTCGCCATCCTAGGGTTGTGACCGCCGCCGCCGCGATCTCCAGCGCGGGCCGCCGCCCACTGCGACGGAATCCTTGCAAACGGCCCCTCTTGCAGTACCATCACTGGACCTGCGCCAAGGACCGCTTCCCGGCGCAAAAAAGCGGCTTTTTGCTCCAAAAGCCGCTTCCTAACATTCAGATTTTAAACTGAGACACTACCGCTTTCCACCACACCTTGACCCCCGTAGGGGGCCTTCCTAGATAGAGGGAGCGACAAGAGGATAGTTCCATGCCCATCAAAGTGACCGACGCCTCCTTCCAGGGCGATGTGCTGGATGCGAAAAAGCCCGTGCTGGTCGATTTCTGGGCGGAATGGTGCGGTCCCTGTCGCATGATCGCCCCGGCGCTGGACGAACTGTCGGCCGAGCTGGGTGACAAGCTGACCATCGCCAAACTGAACATCGACGAAAATCCGCATGTGCCGACCAAGTATGGCGTGCGCGGCATCCCCACCATGATGATCTTCCAGGATGGCCAGGTCGCGGCCACCAAGGTCGGCGCGCTGCCGAAGTCGAAGATCAAGGAATGGATCGAATCCTCGATCTGACGCCGCCATGACGGGCGGGGCCGATTGTTGCGCGAAGCGCGCCGCCAGCAAAAGATTCCGAAAACAGCATCGCCAATCCCGCTCCGGCGGGAGGATTTGACGCGCCCCGGACGCCCTTGCGCGCCGCCCCATCACCGATACCATGACCATCGTATCGTCACGGGGGTTGGGCATGCGTTCTTCCATTCGCCGCAGTGTGTTTCTGGCCGGTCTGCTGTTTCCGGCCTGCCTGGCCGCCGCCTGGGCGCAGGCGCCCTCTTCCCTCGAACAGCGCTTTGACGCCCAGCTCAGCTCCCCCGACCAGACCGTCTGGATGAAGCTGCTGGCGGCCGAGCCCAACCAGGTCGGCAGCCCGCATGATGCGGCCAACGCAGAATGGCTGCTGGCGCGCTACAAGGAATGGGGCTGGGATGCCCATATCGAGACCTTCCAGGTGCTCTATCCCACGCCCATCAGCGAGACGCTGGAAATGCCGGCGGCGAACGGCGCACCCGCCTTTACCGCCACCCTGCAGGAAGCGCCCATCCCGGGTGATTCCAGTGCCACGGCCAGGGACTATGCCCTTCCCGCCTATGTCGCCTATCAGGGCGACGGCGATGTCACCGCACCGCTGGTCTATGTGAATTACGGCATGGAGGACGACTACAAGCGCCTGGCCCAGATGGGCGTCAGCGTGAAGGGCAAGATCGTCATCGCGCGCTATGGCAAGGGCTGGCGCGGCCTCAAGCCCAAGCTGGCGCAGGAGCATGGCGCGGTGGGCTGCCTTATCTATTCCGATCCCGCCGATGACGGCTATGCGGTGGACGGCGTCTATCCGGCCGGTCCCATGCGGCCGCCGCAAGGCATCCAGCGCGGTTCGGTCGCCGACATGACGCTCTATCCGGGCGATCCGCTGACACCGGGCGTGGGCGCGACCAGGAACGCCAAGCGCCTGACGCGCGAAACCTCGCCCGTGATCCTGAAGATTCCGGCGCTGCCGATTTCCTATGCCGACGCGCAGGTGTTCCTGGAAACACTGGGCGGCCAGCCCGTGCCCGCCGCATGGCGCGGCGCGCTGCCCATCACCTATCGCGCGGGGCCGGGCACGCGGAACGTGCATCTGGCGGTCAAGTCGGAATGGAGCCTCAAGCCCGCCCATGATGTGATCGCCATGCTGAAGGGCTCGCAATATCCGGATCAGTGGGTGATCCGCGGCAATCATTTCGACGGCTGGGTGTTCGGCGCTTCCGATCCCCTGTCGGGCCAGGTCGCCATGCTGGACGAGGCGCGCGCGCTGGGCATGCTGGCGAAACAGGGTTGGAAGCCCAAGCGCACCATCGTCTATGCCAGCTGGGACGCGGAGGAGCCGATGCTGCTCGGCTCCACCGAATGGGCCGAGACCCATGCCGCCGAGCTCCAGAAAAAGGCCGTGCTTTACGTCAACAGCGACGGCAATGGCCGCGGCTTTCTGGGGCTGGGCGGCAGCGAGGACCTGCGCCACTTCGCCGGCCAGGTGGCCAATGCCATCACCGACCCGGAAACGAATGTCTCCGTCGCGGCACGGGCGCGTGCCGATATCCGGGTGCGTGGCACCGCCCCCGCCGCCAGCCCGGAAGCGAAGGCCGCGGCGGAAGAAGCCGCCGACCCCAGACAGGACATGCCGATCGAGGCGCTGGGCTCGGGCTCGGACTATTCGACGTTCCTGCAGCACCTGGGGATCGCCACGCTGGATGTGGGCTATGGCGGCGAAGGCAATTCGGGCGGCGTCTACCACTCTCGCTACGACACGTTCGAGCATCACACGCGTTTCGTCGATCCAGGCCTCGTCTATGGCAAGCTGCTGTCGCAGACGGCGGGCCACCTGATCATCCAGGCCGCCGATGCCGAGCTGCCGCTGAACACGCCGGACAGCTTTGCCGCCGCGGTGGGGAAGTACCTGAAGGAAGTGAAGAAGCTGGCGGACGACCGGCGCACGGCCGCCGAAAGCCAGGCGAAGATGCTGGCGGACAATGCCTATGACCTGGCGGCCGATCCCACCAAAAGCCACGCCCCGCCCGAAGCCTTGAAACAGGTGCCGAAGTTCGACTTCGGGCCGCTCGATGCCGCGCTGACGCGGCTGAACAGCAGCGCCACCGCCTATGACATGGCGCTGTCGGCGCATGGCGCGTCGCTAAGCAGCGGCAAACGCAAGCAGCTTCTGACCCTGATGCAGTCCATCGGCCAGACCCTGCTGGTTGACCAGGGCCTGCCCGGCCGCGACTGGTACAAGAACATGATCACCGCGCCGGGGATGTTCACCGGCTATGGCGCCAAGACATTGCCGGGCGTGCGCGAAGCCATCGAGGAGGATCGCTGGGACGACGCAACGCGCTATATCGGGCTGATCGCGGGGGCGCTGGATGCCTATAGCGCGCGGCTGGATCAGGCAGTGGCGCTGCTGAACGGCTAGTGTCGTGGTTCCGAAGTTCGCTACAATACCGATATAGATCGCGTAGGCGAACTTCGGAATCGGGACACTAGCTGTTCTCGGCCAGCACATGGCCGGCCAGATAGAGTGAGCCGCAGATCAGGATGCGCGGGGGCGCGGCGTCGCCGTCCAGCCGCGACCAGGCCGAAACCTGCAGCATGGCGTCTTCCAGGTCCTCGGCCGGCGCCGCTTCCAGGCCCACGGCGCGCGCGACGTCATACAGCGCACCGGCGCCAAAGCTGTTCGCCTCACCCGGGATCTCGACGGTGGCGATGCGGCGCACCAGCCCGCGCCAGGCGGACAGATATCCGCCCGCGTCCTTGTTGGCGAGCATGCCGCAGATCATGTAGAGCGGCCGCTCGCCGCGCTCTTCCAGGTCGGCGATGGCGCGCGCCACCGCCAGTGCGCCGTGCGGATTGTGCCCACCATCCAGCCAGACTTCGGCGCCGTCGGGCGCGCAATCGATCAGCGGGCCTTGCGTCAGCCGCTGCAGCCGTGCGGGCCATTCCACCGTCTGAAGGCCCCGCTCCACCGCCGCATCGCTGCCCCAGACGGGCGAGGCGCCGTGCCGGCGCGCATGGCGCAGGGCGGCAATGGCGACACCTGCATTCTCGATCTGGTGGCGCCCGATCAGGCGCGGTAGCGGAAGGTCGAGCAGCCCGCTCTCGTCCTCATAGACCATGCGGCCATGTTCCTGGCGGGCGGCGAAATCCTGGCCGAATTCGAACACCGGCACGCCGATCTGGTCGGCGCGCGACAGGATGGCGTCGCGGGCCACATCCGCCTGCGGTCCCACCACCAGCGGCGCACCCGGCTTGATGATGCCCGCCTTCTCGGCGGCGATGGCCGCAAGGTTGCTGCCCAGAAATTCCTGATGGTCCAGTCCGACCGGCTGGATCACCGCCACGGCGGGCGGCGGGATGACATTGGTGGCGTCATAGCGCCCGCCCAGCCCTACCTCCAGCACAACCGCGTCGGCGGGATGGCGCGAAAAGGCGAGGAACATCGCGGCGCCGGTGATTTCGAAGAAGGTGATGGGGCGGCCGTCATTGACCCGCTCCACTTCCTCCAGCAGTTCGGCCAGTTCCTCCTCGCCGATCAGCCGGCCGGCGATGCGGATGCGCTCGTGGAAATGCACCAGATGCGGCGAAGTGTGGACATGCACCTTCAGCCCCTGGGCCTCCAGCATGGCGCGGGCAAAAGCGCAGACGCTGCCCTTGCCGTTGGTACCGGCGACATGGATCACCGGCGGCAGGCGCCGGTGCGGGTCGCCCAGGTCAGCCAGGAGGCGCAGGATGCGATCCAGCCTGAGATCGATCTTCTTGGGGTGCAGCGTCAAAAGCCGCCCCAGGATGGCATCGCTGCGCTGGCCCGAGGCGAGTTTGGGGATCATGGGGCGCGGCGCCTAGCCCGGGCTTGCGGCCACGCCGCCATTGCCGTTCTTCCGGGGCAGCGGCGCCGGGCCGCGGGGCCTGGGTGCCGCCTGCTTCATCAGGATATGCAGCAGGCGCGACAGCGTCTCGCGCATCTCCTTGCGCGGCACCACCATGTCCAGCATGCCGTGTTCGAGCAGATATTCGGCGCGCTGGAAGCCTTCGGGCAGCTTTTCGCGGATGGTCTGGGCGATCACCCGCGCGCCGGTGAACCCGATCTGCGCGCCCGGCTCGGCGATCTGCACGTCGCCAAGCATCGCATAGCTGGCCGAAACGCCGCCGAAGGTGGGATCGGTCAGAACCACCACATAAGGCAGCCCCGCCTCGCGCAGCATGTCGACCAGGATGGTGGCGCGCGGCATCTGCATCAGCGACAGGATGCCTTCCTGCATGCGCGCGCCGCCGGAGGAGACGAACAGGATATAGGGACGCTTCTCGGCGATGGCGGCTTCGATGGACTGCACCAGGCCTTCGCCCACACCCAATCCCAGGCTGCCGCCCAGATAGTCGAAGGGTTGCACGCCGATCATCACGTTCAGCCCGTCGATGGTACCGCGCGCGGCGGTGAAGGCTTCCGGCCGCCCGGTCTTGGCGCGCGCCGCCTTGATCTCGTCGCCATAGCGCTTCTCGCCCCTGAAACGCAGGGGATCGGAGGGCACGCCGGGCGGCGCCAGCTCGGTGAAGCTGCCGGCGTCGAAGGTATAGGCGAAACGCTCCGCCGGTCCGATGCGCAGGTGATGGCCGCAATTGGGGCAGACCTGGAGATTCGCCATCAGGTCGCGATGGAAGATCATCTCGCCGCAGGACGGGCACTTCTTCCACAGATTGTCGGGGGTATCGCTGCTGCGATCCTTGCCCATCAGCCCCTTGATCTTCGGACGGACGAAATTGCTGATCCAGTTCATGCGTTCACCCTAGCATGGCGTGCCGCGTGCGTCGAACCGGCCAGCGCCCGGGTCAGTTCCAGAACCTCGGCAATGATGGCCGCGCGCGGCTTGCCGAGATTGTCGGCGATCTTCGAGACGATGGCCGAGCCGACCACCACGCCATCGGCCATGGCGGCGATGGCGGCGGCCTGGTGAGGGGTGCGGATGCCGAAGCCCACGGTGCAGGGCAGATCGGTCGCCGCGCGCACCCGCGCGATGGCGGCGCGCACCGCATCTTCCGGCCCCGACTTGGTGCCGGTCACGCCCGCCACCGACACATAATACAGATAGCCGCCGGCGCCATCCAGCACACGCTTCAGCCGCGCGTCGTCCGTCGTGGGGGTGACGAAGCGGATTACGTCCACGCCCTGTGCCCGTGCGGGCACGCGCAACACCTCGTCCTCTTCAACCGGCAGGTCGACCACGATCAGGCCGTCGACGCCCGCGCCCGCCACGTCATGGGCGAAGCGCGCGGTGCCATAGGCATGGATGGGATTGTAGTAGCCCATCAGCACGACCGGCGTGGTGCTGTTCACCTTCCGGAACTTCTTCACCATCTCCAGCACCTTGACCATGCTGGCGCCGGCCTTGAGCGCGCGCATCGAAGACGCCTGCACCGCCGGGCCATCCGCCATGGGATCGCTGAACGGCATGCCCAGCTCGATCACGTCGGCGCCCGCTTCCGGCAGCTTCGAAAGAATGGCGAAGCTGGTTTCCATGTCGGGATCGCCCGCGGTGATGAAGGGCACGAAGGCGGCGCGGCCCTCCTTTTTCAGGCGCGCGAAAGTGTCGGCCAGCCTGCTCATGAGGAAAAAATCCGGCTCAAGGCTTTTCTCGCTTCATAGTTTCTCTCCCAGGGCGTGGGCGACCGAGAAGACGTCCTTGTCGCCACGGCCCGACAGGCAGATGGCGATGATCTGGTCGGGACGCATCTGCGGTGCGATCTTGATCACATGGGCGACGGCATGCGCCGATTCCAGGGCCGGGATGATGCCTTCCAGCTTGGACAGCATCACGAACGCGTCCAGCGCCTCGCGGTCGGTGACGGAATGGTACTTTACCCGGCCCATGTCCTTCAGCCAGGAATGCTCGGGGCCGACACCGGGATAATCAAGACCCGCCGAGATGGAATGGGCCTCGATCACCTGGCCGTCACTGTCCTGCAAAAGATATGAGCGCGCGCCGTGCAGCACGCCCGGCGAGCCCATCGACAGGGTTGCGGCATGGCGCGGGGAATCGACGCCCTCGCCCGCCGCTTCAACGCCGTGAATCTCGACCGCCACATCGTCGACGAAAGGATGGAACATGCCGATGGCATTGGAGCCGCCGCCCACGCAGGCGGTCACCAGGTCGGGCAGCCGGCCTTCCCGCTCCAGCATCTGGGCGCGCGTCTCGTTGCCGATCACGGTCTGGAAGTCGCGCACCATCGCCGGATAGGGGTGCGGGCCCACCACCGAGCCGATGATGTAGAAGGTATCCTCCACATTGGCGACCCAGTCGCGCAGCGCCTCGTTGGTCGCATCCTTCAGCGTGCGCGCGCCGGAAGAGACGCCGCGCACCTCCGCGCCCAAAAGGCGCATGCGGAACACGTTGGGCTTCTGCCGCTCCATGTCCACCTCGCCCATATAGATGGTGCAGGGCAGCCCGAAGCGCGCCGCCACCGTGGCGGTGGCCACGCCGTGGCTGCCCGCGCCGGTTTCGGCGATGATGCGGGTCTTGCCCATGCGCCGGGCCAGCAGGATCTGGCCCAGCGTGTTGTTGATCTTGTGCGCCCCGGTGTGGTTGAGGTCCTCGCGCTTCAGATAGATCTTCGCCCCGCCCAGGTGTGCCGTCAGGCGTTCGGCGAAATAGAGCGGGCTCTCGCGGCCCGCATAATGGGTCAGAAGGTCCGTCAGCTCGGCATGAAAGGCCGGGTCCTTCTTCGCCGCCTCATAGGCTTGCTCAAGGGCCAGCACCAGCGGCATCAGGGTCTCGGCGACGAAGCGGCCGCCATAGGCGCCGAAATGGCCGCCGGCATCGGGGCCGGTGCGGAAGGAATTGGGAATGGTGTTCATGCGGCAACCTGCGGATGGGTGGCGGCGATGAAGGCGGCGATGCGCGCCGGGTCCTTCACGCCGGGCGCGCTTTCCACGCCGGAGGAGACATCGACGAACCGCGCGCCGGAAAGCTGGATGGCGCGGGTGACATTGTCCGGCGTCAGCCCGCCTGCCAGGAACCAGGGCTTGGCGAAGCTGCGGCCCGAAAGGATCTTCCAGTCAAAGGCCGCGCCATGGCCGCCGCGGCGGTCGGCGCTTTCGGGCGCGCGCGCGTCGAACAAAAGCACGTCGGCCACTTTCCCGAATTCGGCCGCCGCATCCAGGTCGGCGCTTTCGGCAACAGCCAGCGCCTTGATCACAGGCAGCCCGAAACGGGCGCGGATTTGCGCGGTGCGCGCCACATCCTCGGCGCCGTGAAGCTGCAGATAGTCCGGGCGGATATCGTTCACGATGCCGGCCAGTTCGGCATCGTCCATGTCGGCCGTCAGCGCCACGATCTTCAGTCGCCCGCGCATGCGTTCCGCCAGTGCGCGCGCCATATCGGCCCCGACGAAGCGGGGCGAGCGGCGATGAAAGACCAGCCCGCCAAACGCGGCGCCTGCATCGGCGGCGCCATCGACCGCCTGCACGCTCGTCAGGCCGCAAATTTTCACGGCAATGGTCATGGGCTCGGGCTTATGGGCCCCGGGGCGGGAGAAATCAAGCAAAGCCGGGAACCGCTCTTAATTGGCTGAAATGCCTAGGCTTTGAGCAATATCCCTGGCCGCCTGAGCGGGGTCGGCAGCCCCGGTGATGGGACGGCCGATCACCAGCACGCTCGCCCCCGCGTCCATCGCCTCCTTCGGCCCCATCACCCGCCGCTGGTCGCCCAGCGCTGCGCCGGCGGGCCGGATGCCCGGCACCACCAGCAGGAAGTCCGGGCCCAGTTCGCGGCGCAGAGGCTCGATCTCATGTGCCGAGCAGACCACGCCATCCAGCCCGCACTGCTGCGCCAGGCTTGCCAGCCGCAATACCTGGTCGCTTACCGGCGGCATCAGTCCCAGGCCAGGCAGGTCTTCGTCGCCAAGGCTGGTCAGCATGGTGACCGCAATCAGCCGTGTGGCGGGATTCACGCCTTTCACCGCATCCCGCGCGGCGCGCATCATGGCTGCGCCGCCTTGCGCATGAATGTTGGTGATGGAAACACCCAGCTGTGCGGCGGCACGGCAGGCGCCCGCCACCGTATTGGGGATGTCGTGGAACTTCAGGTCCAGGAAAATAGGCAGGCCCCTGTCGGTAAAGGCTCTGACGCCTTCGGCTCCGCGGGCGGTGAAGAATTCCAGCCCCAGCTTCAGCCCGCCAATGGAGGGGCGAACACGCTCCGCCAGCTGCAGGGCGTAATCGAGGTCGGTGGTATCGAGCGCGACGTAAACCGGATTCATCGTCTTCCTGGCGCGCGGCCGAAGCTCATTCCGGGTTATCGGTGTTGAGCCTTTCGCGCAATTCCTTTCCGGTGCGGAAGAAAGGTGCGCGCTTCTGCCCCACGGCCACCGGCTCGCCAGTGCGGGGATTGCGGCCCATGCGCGAGGGGCGGGTCTTGACGCTGAAGGCGCCGAAGCCGCGCAGTTCCACACGATGACCGTCCGCCAGCGCCTTGCTGATGGAATCGAGCACCGTGGTGACGATGCGTTCCACATCGCGGTGATAAAGATGCGGATACCGGGCGGTAAGCCGCGCTACCAATTCAGACTTGATCATCCCCAGCCCCCTTTGAGGGACACGCCGCCGGTTAAATCCCTGCGTCCAAAGCTAATTTACAGAGGTCCCGGCGCCCGTCAACCGGAAGCGCCTGAAAAATCAGACTTTTTCCGCACTTTGTTCCGCAGGCGTCGCTTTTCGAACCATTGCCCCCTCCCCAAGCCCAACTTTTGAGCGACTTGCACCCCGGGCCAGAGCCGGAGAAAGTCCTGCCAATCACAAATCGGGGAGCGGGACATGAATTTTCGGCATATCGGACGCAAGGCGGCCCTGGCGGCAGGGCTGATTCTGGCCCTGGGCGGCGGGGCGGGGGCGGCTTCCGCCCAAGGGGCCGCCAAAGACACATGGATTGGGGCCTGGGGCTTCGTTCCCACCCCTCTGCCCCCGGGCACGACGCCCGGCCCGCGCACGGCCCTGACCGAGATCGCGCCCCTGGCGCCCTCCATCAGCCTGCCGGCGACCGAGCCGGTGGTGCATCATCCGCTGCTGATCGACAATCCCGGCAACCTGCCGGTGGATCCGGCGCCGGGGCGCGATCCGTCCAACGTCACCGTGCGCCAGCTGGTGCGGGTCGCGGTGGCAGGCGATCGCATCCGGCTGCGCCTCGCCAATGAAGGCGGCAGCGATGTGCTGGTGCTGGGCGCGGTGCATGTGGGCATCGCCGGACCCGACGGCAGCGTGATGGCCGGCACCGACCATGTGGTGACCTTCGACGGCAAAGGCGCGGTGTCGGTGCCTGATGGCGCGCCGCTGCTGTCCGATGCGGTCGACATGAAGGTCGATGCGCTGCAGAAGCTCGTGATCTCGCTCTACGTGCCCGGCTCCATGGCGCGGGGCGGCCACAGCCTCTATCAGTATGTCGCGGGCGCGCCCGGCGATCATACCGGCGAGGCCGCTCTGCCCAGCCCCACCATCATGCGCCTGACCAGCATGGTCAGCGAGATCGAGGTCGATCCGGCAACCGCCACCAATGTCGTCGTGACGCTTGGCGATTCGATCACCGAGGGCGCCCAGTCCACCAACAACGCCTTTCGCGGCTGGCCCGACCGCCTGGCCGAGCGGCTGAACGCCACGGCGGCGGGCCGCAAATGGTCGGTGGTCAATGCCGGCATCGGCGGCAACCGCCTGTTGCGCTACGGCGCCGGACCAAGCGCGCTGGCCCGGCTTGACCGCGACGTGCTGGCGGTGCCGGGCGTGAAGGTGGTGATCCTGCTGGAAGGCATCAACGACATCGGCCGGGGCTTCGTCACCGATGCGCCGCAGGACCCGGTGACCGCCGAGGCGCTGATCGCGGCCGACAAGCAGATCATCGAACGCTGCCACGAGCACGGCATCAGGGTGATCGGCGCGACGCTGACCCCTTATCAGGGCGCACATTACGAAGCGCCACCGGGAGAGAATGTGCGCCTGGCGCTGAACAGGTGGATCCAGACCAGCGGAGCCTTCGACGGCGTGGTGGACTTCGCCGCCGCCACCGCAGACAAGGCCAACCCGCTGACCTTCCGCGCCGACTATAACGACTATGATCACCTGCATCCCAACGACGCGGGCTATCAGGCGATGGCCGACGCGATCGATCTGAAGATGATCACAGGCAAGTAACGATCCGGCACGGCGCCGCCCTCGCGGCGGCGCCGGACCTGCCGCGATCCTATTTGCGGTGCTCGGCCTCGTCCTCGACCTCGAGCAGATTGCCCTCGGTGAACAGATAGGTCTTGAGCTGCTTGGCGAAGTCCTCGTTGTTGCGGCGCAGCCATTCGATGATCATGGAGGCGTGCTCGATCTCCTCGCGCATATTGTGCAGCAGGACCTGCTTGAGCGCGGCGTCCTCGCAATCGTCGGCGCGCTGCCGATACCAGTCGGCGGCCTCCAGTTCCTCCATCAGCGAGACGATCGCCTGGTGCATGGAGATGGTCTTGGTGCTGAGGCGCTCGCGCGGCGCATGAAGGGTCTCACTGGACATCAATCTCATCCTTGGAAATGACAGCCCCGTAATAACCGTTCCGGAGCCAAGTTTGAACAACCGGCTGATGCCGGCCCGAACATTGTATACAAACCTTGCCGTCCGCGTCCGCGCCGCTTACGGTCGCGGCTCCAAAAAGATTCCACGCAAAATTCTTCAGGGGGAGTTCCGCCATGCGCAGACGCGACATTCTGGGTGCCACCACCGCCGGGGCGGCTGCCGCCCTGCTCGCCAGTCGTGAGGCACTCGGCCAGGAGCGGCTGGCCCGGGCCCAGCGCGGCATGCCCATCCCCAAGATCGCGGACGTCAGCGTGATCGAATGTTCACCCGATGGCGTGCGCCTGACGGTGGTCAAGGTCACCACCGACCAGCCCGGCCTGCACGGCTTCGGCTGCGCCACATTTACCCAGCGCGCCGACCTGGTGAAGCCGGCAGTCGAGAAATATCTGAAGCCCTTCCTGATCGGAAAGCCGGCCGACCGGATCGAGGATACCTGGCAGGCGATGTACAATTCCTCCTACTGGCGCAACGGCCCGGTGCTGAACAACGCCATCAGCGGCGTCGACGAGGCGCTGTGGGACATCAAGGGCCGCATGGCGAACATGCCGGTCTATGAACTTCTGGGCGGCAAGGCGCGCGAAGCGGTCGATACCTATGGCCACGCCTCGGGCAGCGAGATCGAGGACTGCCTGAATAGCGCCCGCAAATACATCTCACAGGGCCTGCGCCATGTGCGCATCCAGGTGGGCGTGCCCGGCATGGAAGGCTATGGCTCGCGCCGGGGCGGCCAACGCATTCCGGCCCTGCACGACGGCCCCGTGTTCGAGCGCGAGGCGGCGCTGAAGCGCGCCATCTCCCTGTTCGAGGCCGCGCGCAAGGAGTTGGGCCCCGACATCGAACTGCTGCACGACGCCCATGAGCGCTATACGCCGACCCAGGCGGTGGAATTGTGCAAGCAGGCCGAGAAATTCCGCCTGTTCTTCCTGGAAGACCCGCTGTCGCCGGAAGACATCATGTGGTTCCCCAATATCCGCCGGCAGACCAGCACGCCCATTGCGATGGGCGAGCTGTTCAACAGTCCGCATGAATGGACGCCGCTGATCAAGGACCGGCTGATCGACTATATGCGCATGCATCTGTCGCAGATGGGCGGCCTGACCCCGGCCAGGAAGGTCGCTGCCTTCGGCGAGATCTTCAATGTGCGCACCGCCTGGCATGGACCCGGCGACGTCTCGCCGGTCGGCCACATGGCGATGGTGCATCTGGACCTGTCGATCACCAATTTCGGCATCCAGGAATATTCGGAGTTCAATGACGCCGCGCGCGAAATCTTTCCGGGCCTGCCGGAGATCAGGAATGGCTATCTCTATGCCAACGACCGTCCGGGCTGGGGCATCGAGGTGGATGAGAAGGCGGCGGCGCAATATCCCTTCCACCGCGACAATCCTCTGAACGGCGGCTGGGGCGAAATCCGCCTGCCCGACGGCCAGATCGTCAAGCAGTAGAAATCATCCCTGAAGGCACCCCGCCGGGGGGTGCCTTCAGGCCCGTAATAAAAGTTTATAGCAAGATACCTTGTACAACACGGTACCTTGCTATATCCACGCGTTACCCCAAGCCGGTATTGATCGGCATTTCAAAGGAGTAACGCCATGAAGACCCCCATCATTGCCGCCGCCATGCTGCTGCTGTCCGCCGCGGTCCCCGCGATGGCGGCCGGCGACGCGGCCACCTGCCAGAACCTGAGCAAGGACGTCGCCACCGCGATGGCCAGCGCCATCGGCGACACCTCCCCGGCCCGCGTCGAACAGCTCCGCGGCCAACAGTCCTGCCAGTCCGGGCAGTGGGACAACGGCGCAGTGCATTATCGCAAGGCACTCAGGATGCTGGGCCGCAGCGAAACCGTCCACGCCCCCGCGGGCTGAACAGCCGGGTGATGTTCTGGAATGGCGGATGCCGGAGCTGATTTCCGGCATCCGTCTTTTCCGGCAGGGCGCACGCCAGGACGCCTCAGGGCGCGCGAATGAACAACCCGATGGTCAGCGCCACGCCGATGGCGATCGCCGCAGCGCGCAGGACTTTCTCGTTCACGCGGCTGATCATGTGTCCGCCGATCCAGCCGCCTATGACGGCACCGGCGCAGGCCACCGCCGCCTGCATCCAGTGCAGTTGGGGCGAGAACACGAAGATCGCCACGGCGCTGGCGTTCATCACACCGGCCAGGACATTCTTGGTGGCGCCGGCGTGGCGGATGGTCAGGCCCGCGGCGGTCAGCGCCGCCAGCATGAGAAAGCCGATGCCACCGCCGAAATAACCGCCATAGACCGAGATCAGGAACTGGGCGAGGCCCGCGCCAAGGCGGTTGAGCCTGGGGCCACTTTCCCGTCTGGGCGCCAGGCTGCCCCAGGCGAAGACCGCGGTGGCGAACAGGACGAGCCAGGGCACCATGCGGGCAAAGATGCTGGACGGCGTCACCAGCAGCAGCACCGCGCCGATCACGCCCCCCAGAAGAGAGATGATCACCAGCGCGCGAAAGGGAAGTCCGCCCGCCCCCGCCACATGCCGGCGCCCGCCCCAGCTGGAGGTGATCTGGCCCGGAAAAAGCGCCACGGTGGATGTGATATTGGCCGCCAGCGCAGTCATTCCCGTCAACATCAGCGCGGGAAGGGTCAGGAACGTGCCCCCGCCGGCCAGGGCGTTCTGCACGCCGGCCCATACCGCCACCAGGAAAAGCACGATCATCGCAGTCATGAATCTGCTGTCGCATGATGCGGGCGGACCCGGCAAGCAGCGGCCGGCGCCGGCCAGCTTCGCGCGTCGCGCGCGGCTTTGACGGCGTAAGACACTTCCGCCCGCGCAACCCTGCTATCCGTTGACATGCTGCGATGCGGGATGTAACCGCTCCCATCGATTTCACCGATCCGCCGGC
>Ga0209935_1001184_pt1 | contig 45150 bp, 43 predicted proteins | sample ThiBio_1000_plan_2_FD_183958 | JGI IMG/M metagenome (GOLD analysis project Ga0209935, IMG submission 183958) | Wastewater bioreactor microbial communities from Cape Town, South Africa - Thiocy_cont_1000_plan (SPAdes) | ecosystem: Engineered > Bioreactor > Thiocyanate-remediating >... | reverse complement strand
AAGTGGCTGCCTGGCAGCGCGATCGAAACGCGCAGCGATGCACAATCGAGTGGAAGTTCACTCGACAGGATGCCGACCGAAAGCTGGGACGCCATTACGTTCCGTAATTTACGTGTTGACGTACTAGGTTGCTTTTCTGGTGTTCCAGGCTCAGGGTGCCATCCTCAGCGCGGGCCATGAATAGGCGGCTTCGCACGCTGTTATTCCAGGCCGTTGAACCGCTGTAGCCCTCGCCGCCTTCGGCCTTGCGCGTGCGGCTTGTGCCCTTATCCACGTGTGCCAGCAGCAGCACAGCGCAATCTTCGGCGCGTGCGATTTCGGCCAGGCAGCGAATGAAGGCGCGCACTTGCTGGCGTTGGATTTCATCGCCCCCGTAGGCGTCGCTGGCGTTGTCGACTACCAGCAGCGCGGCCCGCTTCGCAAGCTCGCGCAGTTCGGCATAGCTGGGCGTGGTGTGCCCTTGCTCGCGGCGCTCAGCGGTGAATAGTTCCGGGTGGCTTGTGCCATCGGCTATCACAAGGTTTTGCGCCAGGGCGTGCGGTGCCATTCCCCATTGCTGGCATATGAAGGCTAGGCGGTGGCGTACCACGTCCGCGCCATCTTCCAGCGAAGCAAACACCACGCGGCCCTGTTCGGTTTCATGCCCGAAAAGCTCGCGCCCCGATGCGACGCAAACGGCCAGCATCAATGCAATCGTGCTTTTGCCGGTGCCCCCGTGCGCGCCCAGCAATGCCACTTGCTGGCGCGGCAGGTACTGCCCCCACACAAAGCGCGGCGGGGCGCTCGGATGGCTCAGCACCCCGGCAACATCAACCACGGGCAGCAGCGGCGCGGGCCTGGGCGGCTCGCTGGCACGTTCCAGCAAATCGGCCAGCACGTCGGCACCTTCACGCTGTGCGAAGTCGTTGCAATCGAAGTTTTGCGGCTCGCCTTCGGGCATGGTTGCTACCTTGCAATCAAGCTCAGCGGCGATGCGCAGCGCGTCGCCTTCCTTGCCCACATCAGGCACCAGCACCAGCCGGGCGGCGGTGTCCCCTTTGCGAATAGCGCGCGCCACGGTGCCCAAGTTGCCCCAGCCAAAGCAGCAGATTGCGGCGTGCCCGGTGGCCTGCCAGCAGGCCCATGCTTGCCCGATACCCTCGCACAAGTACATCGGCTGTCCGGCCTCGGGTGTGCTCACGATGAACCGAGCCCCGGCCATCGGTGCGCCGGGCAGGTTCAGCTTTTTTCCAGCGCCAGGTGGCGGTATCAGTTGCAGACTCTGCAAAGTGCCATCAGCAGCCAGTGCAGGCACCACCAAAGCCCCGGCCATGTTCTGCCCGGCAATGCGCAGCGCGTCGCCATGGGGCACGACACGAAGCCCCGCAAGCGGTGCGCCATCGATGTCCTTACGCTCGCAGTACGGATGATTCGGGGTGGCAGACTCGCAGCGCGCCCACACATCGGCAGGGGTCATGCTTGGGACGGGCTTGCGCTGCGACTGTGTGGCCTTCCTAGGGGCTTGCTGCGGGTGTTGCAGGGGTTTGCTCTCACCCATGCGCCAGCCGTGTTCAGCGGCCACGCGGTACAACGTGCCAGCGCCTACACCCCGGCCCGGTTTGAAACTGCGCCACGTGTCGCGGCAGGCTCGGGCATCGTAGTTCGTGGCCCCGGCACTCCAAGCGTCAAAGTCGGCAAACTCCAGCCCGGCGGCTTGGGCGGCCATGCCCGCACGCACCCAATCATCACGCGGCACGTCCGGCGGGATGGCCTGCAGCGCTTCGCGTGCACGGTCAATATCTGCGGCCATCAGACTGCACCCCCATTCATTGCCAAGGCTTGCGCGGTGTATTTGCCATCAAGGCGGTAAAGCGCAATCACGCGGTCGGGGCTGTGCTCCGTGGGACTCGGGATTTCGATGGTTTCCACTGGCCAGCCAAACGCGCGCAACGTGAAATCACGGCCCCCAAGCGCCAGGACTGCGTGGCATCCTCAAATTCCGGGTGGTCAATCACGCGGCCATCCATCAGCATCCCCAGCGCCTTATCGGCAAGGGTTCCACGTTTGGGCCATGTCGGGCAAAATGGCGGCGGCGGAAGAAAGCTAAGTTGTTCGCCCTGAGCCCCGGTTGCTGTGAGAGGTGCCGGGGCTTGGCTTTTTCGGGGGGCGCTCATGTCATACCCCCAGCACGGCACGGATGCCAGCAACAGGCCAGCCCAAGCGGCCATTGATGCGGACGGGCCGCAGGCCATCCGGGAAGGTTTCGGCGCAGGCCCAGCCCCGCAGGGTCTGCGGGCGGCGGTTCAGGTAGTGCGCGGCTTGCTCAGTCGGCACGCGGGGGCGGGTTTCCAGTTCCAGCGGGGGGAACTGCTGGGGCTCAGATACAGCGCTGTGATTCGTTGCTTGCATCGCAATTTGCTTTCAACCCAGCAGCACGGGCTAGGTATGGGCGAATTGCGACAACTGAATCGCCCCGGGTTTTGAGGAGGCTCAACACTCTGAGAGGATAGAGCCCATGGCAAACCAAACCAAGTTCTCACCCGAGGTGCGCGAGCGCGCCGTGCGCATGGTGCACGAGTGCCGAGAGCACCACTCATCGCTGTGGAAGGCCGTCGAGTCGATCGCCCCCAAGATCGGCTGCAATCCCGTGACACTGCTCGAATGGGTCAAGCGCGCCGAGATCGACAGCGGCCAGCGCCCAGGCATCACCACTGATGAGCGTGAGCGCATCAAGACCTTGGAGCGAGAGAACCGCGAGCTGCGCCGCGCCAATGAGATCCTGAAGCTGGCCAGCGCTTTTTTCGCCCAGGCGGAGCTCGACCGCAATTTGAAGAGATGAAGCACTTCATCGATGAACACCGCGGCACCTACGGGGTCGAGCCCATCTGCAAGGTCCTGCAGCTGGCCCCGTCGTGCTACTGGCGTCACGCAGCGCGCCAGCGCGATTGTCAGTTGCACAGTGACAGGGCCAGACGCGATGCAGCGCTGCTGCCCCAGATCGAACGTGTGTTCCAGGAGAACTGGCGGGTCTACGGTGTGCGCAAGGTCTGGCGCCAGCTTCAGCGTGAAGGCATTGCAGTGGCCCGCTGCACGGTGGCGCGGCTGATGAAGCACCTGGGCATTGAAGGCGCACACCGCGGCAAACGGGTGCGTACGACGGTGCCCGATACAAACACACCGTGCCCGTTCGATCGGGTGCAGCGCAACTTTCATGCTGAGCGCCCCAACCAGCTGTGGGTGGTGGACTTCACCTATGTGTCCACCTGGCAGGGCTGGCTGTACGTGGCCTTCGTCACCGATGCCTTTGCACGGCGCATCGTCGGCTGGCAGACCAGCGCCAGTATGACGACGGACTTCGTGCTCGACGCGCTGGAGCAGGCACTGCACGCGCGCCAACCCGAGCCGGGCATGCTCACGCATCACGGTGATAGGGGGTCGCAATACCTGTCGCTACGCTACAGCCAGCGCCTGCATGAAGCGGGCGTGGCTGCCTCGGTGGGCTCCACGGGCGATGCCTATGACAACGCTCTGGCCGAGACCGTCAACGGCCTGTACAAGACCGAGGTCATCAGGCGCTTGGGGCCATGGCGCTCACGCCAGCAACTGGAGCTGGCCACCCTCGAGTGGGTGCACTGGTTCAACACCCGGAGATTGCTCGGCTCCATCGGCCATGTGACGCCAGTAGAAGCTGAAGCAAAATACCTCGGCGATCAAGCGATCGCACAAGCCTGTATAGAGGCGAATACTTTAACCACGTAGCCTCCTCAGAAGCTGGAGCGCTTCAAACCCCGGATTTATCCGAATAACCCCAAGGTTCTGGAATCAAGCATTCATGCGGGTCTGCGGGCGATTTCCCTAAAAATCCAGGGTTCACCCCCGGGGTTCTGGCGGCGTTTCAATCGTTGTCGAGATAGTCGGCCTCGTAGGTTTTCCATGCCTCTAACCAGTCTCGTAGCTGTGGCTTGGTTTGGAACCTTGCGCGAATGCTGTTCTGCTTCGCGTGTCCATTGCGCACCAGCGCGGCACCGATAAGAACGGGGTTCCAATGGTGTTCCCTAATCCCTTGTTGCCCACGTATCGCAATGCAGCTATCTAGCCACTTTGGCGGGCTTCCTAAATTGTCTTTCCACGCCCTTTCATTCCATCCTCGCAGGCCATCAAATGCGAATGCAACATGACCGGTTGCCACCGGCGACGGGGTCATTTCTGGCGCATTGCTGGCGCTGCCTGTCACCACGGGCGCAGGCGCTGCGGCCTGGGGCTCGGAACCGACTTGAACCGGCAGCTTTGAACCGAAGTGCAGCAATGCAAGCTCGCCCGCCTCAATTGCTTTTTCTAGCAGGCGTCGCCATTGTTGGTGGGCATCGGCACTCACCAGCCAGCGCGGGGCGATTTCGGCGGCGCGGTTTTGCGCTAGGTGCGGCGTTGCTTGCACAACTGCGGCGGCCATCGGTTCGGGTGCGCTGTCCATTGCGGCGCGCTCGATGGCGCACAAAAGCGCCTCCACTTGAACGAACTTGAAACGCTCGATAGGCGGCTGTGCGACAACCTCTAGCCCTTGCTTTGCGGCCCATTCGGTCAGCTTTGGCACCGATAGCAGATGGCTCCCAAACTCTCTATCCGCTAGGTCAGGATGAAACAGAATGGGGTTTGGCAGCGGCGCAGGCTGGGCGGGTGCCTTGCCGATGTGCCTAAGCAGAATTTCATGCTCGGCAGCGGCATCAATTTCATCCTCGTCCGGCTCCCAAGTGCCGGTAGTTTCGTTGTATGTCGGCAAAGTGGCACTCCTTCAAGTGCGGCCCTCAAAAGGTGCCCCAGCAGGTCGGTGAAGGTGTCCGACTTTTCAGCAGGATTGCGGCCCTGCCTAGCTGGGGCGTAACGGTTACGCGAGGCGTTTTGAAAGCGCCTGAAAAAGTAGGCGCGCTCCACTTTCGCGGGAATGGGACGCCACCCATTCGCCGTCATCCAGGATTTGGAAGTCCACGCGGTCAAGAGGCTGGAAACCGTCCCGCTTAGCAACAGTTCGCCATAACTGATATCCGTTGGATTGGGCCAACAATACGTGATTCAAAGTTGCAGACGGCGCGTAATGTTCGCCCAGCGCTTGGGGGGTTGATACAGTAGCAACAGCCATTTTCAAAGCTCCGTTTTGACGATGGTCAGGGGCTGCTCTGGTGTTTCCGCACCTTGCGGCCCCGCCTTTGCCCCGGTCAGTCCGCGCCGGGGCTTCGCGGGTTCATGCGTGTTCCAGTCGCACCACAGCGCGGCGGCCCACGGCCTGGGCGTAGCGTTGCACACTGCGTAGCGATGGCGTGCCCGTGCCACTTTCCAGTCGCGCAACGGTGCTTTGCCCAGTGCCCATGCGCTCGGCTACGTCGGCTTGCGTCAGGCCTGCGCTGGTGCGTGCGGCAATCAGCTCGCGTGCCAGGGAAAATTCATCGGCCAGCGCTTCATATTCGGCCCGCGTGTCCGGGTGCTTCAGTAGCTCGGCTTTCAATGTCTTTAGCGTCTTCATGGCGTGTCCTTCAGGCGCAGCAGCGCAGTTTCGATTGCCTCGCGCGGTGTGGTTTGCGTCTTCTTCACGAAAACATGCAGCACCAGCAGGCGGCGGCCTTGGATGGCGGCGTACACGGCGCGGGCAATGCCATCGCGGCCCTTCATGCGCATTTCCCACAGCTTGCTTTCCAGCGGGCGCACATGGGGCAGGCCCACACGTTGCGGCCCGTAGTCTTCCAGCAGCTCGGCAATGCGCAGGAAACGGGCCTGCATGTCGGCAGGCAAGGCCATCAATTCCGACTCTGCCAGCGGGTGCAGCGTTACCGTCCAAGTGTGCATATTATGCCAATTTTGAGATATTCAAGATTTCACAGCGCGCAGCTTGCCCGGCTCTTTGAGAGGGGCATTTTTTGCTGCCTCATATCGGCGTGCTGCAACTTGCCAGTCGGCTACATCGCCACAAACCACAGCAGCAGGCGGGCGCAACAAAACCGCCTCCCGCTCGCTACGGCCATCATGAAGTAGCGCAACGTCAGCCTTATTGATTTCGGCTCGCAGCACCATCGGGGAACCGTTGAGGTCGGCAAAGCGCATGGCAAACCAGCAGGCGGTGTCTCTGTCCCATGTCCAGGAATAGCCCCGTACTGCATCGCGCTGCGATAGCTTGGATGTGCCCCGCCACACTGTTAGGCGCTCGGGCATGTCTGCGGGTTTCTGGAAGTCGGCGTATCGGAACATCGCAGCTAGCGTGCGGCGGGTTTTGGCGGCGCTGATAATGTGACGATGGTCATGGTCCCAAACGCTGGCGAAGTAATCCCGGAAGGCTTCACGCTTTACTCGCCCACGCCACATCATGAGGGCGACAGTGCCACGGTTATGGTCGGCTAGGGCAACAGACAAGCACCGGGCGGCGCCAACATCGCCATCAAAGGCAGCTTGCACGCTACGTGCAACGCTCGGATTGGTGCCCTCAACACACAGGATTTCGCGAACAGCGAAGACACGCGCAACCTCAGGCAAGCTCATTTGTCACCCCCAATAATGCGCAGCTTGCCCGACTCAGCGTTGGCATCGAACTGCACCCCGGCCTGTTCCAAAATCCACGCTTCCAGCTTTTCATGGTGCACGCGCAGCAAGTCCAGGGGGCGCACGCGGTAATGCTTCTCAGCGGTGGCGCTGGGCTTGTGCCCCTGAATCTGCGCAACAACCCCGGCGGGCAGTTCCAGCCACTCGGACAGACTGCCGAAACTGCGGCGCAGGCCGTGCAGCGTGAGCCCCTGCAGGCCAGCTACGGCGCATGCCTTGGTGTGCGCCACGTTGGGCTTGTGCAGCGGCTCGCCACGGGTGCCAGCGAAAACGTAGAGGCCATGGCGCGGCAGGCTCGCCAGCAGGTGGTGAACGTAGGGCGTGAGCGGGATGATGCGGTGCCCGTCTTGCCCGCCCTTGCTTTCGTCCTTGTCGCGGATGGTCAGCCCCTGCCACTGCGTATCCACGTCGTCCCATTTCAGGGTCAGCAACTCGCCCGGCCTTGCGCCAGTCAGCAGCAGGCATTGCAGGTAGGTCGATATGGCCGGGTGGTTGATGGCGCTCACGGCGGCGAACCATGCGGGCAGTTGTTCTTTCAGCAGCGCGTCGCGCTTGGGCTTGGGCAGCGGCAGTGATTCACGGGCTCGGCGGGTGTGTGCTGGGTTCTTGTCCGCCACCACGTCGGCAAACTGTGCTTGTTCGCTGCACCAGTTCAGGAAGGCGTGCAGCAGGCTCAGGGCCAGCCGGGCGCGGGTAGGGCGGCGGGTAGCTTCATCGCTGGCCCATGCCTGCACGGCCTCGGGCGTCACGTCCGCCAGGCGCATCGATGCGAAGTGCGCCAGCGGGCCGGGCTCGGTAGTGCCCTTGCCGCGCTTCTTGGGCTCGCCCCCTGGGGCCATCATGCCTGCATGGTCGCGCTGGTGCAGCTCGCCCCAATGCGGGCGGCGTGCCTTGCAATAGGTGGCCCATGCCTCGCCTACAGTGACGGCCTGGGCGGCGTCTGCGGCCTTTTGCGCTGCTTGGGCGGCCCGTTGTTGGCGCTCAATCTCTCTCGGGTCTCGCCCGTTGTCCAGTACCACGGCAAGGCGTCGGGCTTCGGTGCGGGCCTGTTCGATGTTCCACAGCTTCACGTCCCCGATGGTGCGGCGAATGGTTTGCCGGTTCAGCTTGGCCTCATAGACAAACGATTTCGCACCGGCAGCGGTTACACGCACGCGCAGGCCTGGGGCTTCGCTGTCGCGCATGAATGCCTGTTGCTTGTCAGCCGGACAGGTCAGGCGCTCGATTGCCCCAGCGGTCAGATTTATCCGGTCGGACAGGTCGGGAGCTTCGCTTTTCTTCGGTCGCGCCATGCTGATTGCTCCGGGTTGGTGGTTCATGTAGCCACCATGTAGCCAGAATTGCCCAATTTTAGGGAATATCAATCAACATTTAAACTGTTTTTATAACCAGTATTATCGTTGTAATGTATTGATTTATATGGATTCTATCGGCACCAATCAATGTTGGCAAATCCTAGTTTGAAAGGATTGTGATTCCTGTTGTCGTGGGTTCGAGCCCCATCAGCCACCCCAGAAAAATTGCAGAAAGGCCTTCAGGATCCTGAAGGCCTTTCTCATTGGCGCGGCGCGGAATCACGCGCGTGTCTGTGTGCGCAGGTTCAGAAGCGCGGCTTCGATGGCGGCGGCGGTGGCCAGGGGCTGCTCCATGGGGAAAAGGTGGCTGCCGTCGAGCATCATGATCCGGCCTTGGGTGATGCGCTCGGTCATGGCCATGCCGACCTGGTGCGCCTCGTGCGACGCCCTGCCGCCGATGAATGCGACGGGGCATTGCAGCGGATGGCGGCGAAACAGGTGGGCGAGATTGTGCGGCAGCGTGTTGTAGATCTGCGTTTCCACCTTGCGGTCAAAGGCCAGGGTGCAGCCTCCCGCCTGCTCCTGCGTCAGGCCACTGGCAATGTAGTCCTGCAGCACCTCCGGCTTCCAGTGGATGAACGCCTTTTTCCGCTGAAAGTGCTCCAGCGCTTCCTGCCGGCTCGGCCATGAGTCACGGCGGGCGCGGCTGATGCGGCCGGGGGTGAGTGCCCCGATCACCTGCACTTGCTTGGCTACGCCGACGGCGCCCGCCTTCCAGCCGCCCACCAGCGGTGAATCCAGCAGCAGCACGCCGCGCGCGAGTTCGGGGCGCCTGGCCGCGGCCATGATGCTCAGGTAGCCGCCGAGAGAGTGGCCCACGAGGAAGGCGCGCTCGCCCGTGCGCTGCTGCAAGTCTGCGGCGTGGTCGGCGAGCTGCTCGACGAGGTGGATCCAGTTGTTCGTGACCGGGTAGCGCGGATCATGGCCGTAGCGCTCGATGGCATGAACTTCGAAACCGCGTTCGCGCAGGGCGTTGAACAGGATGCGGTAGGTCCCCGCTGGAAAGCTGTTGGCGTGCGAGAAGACGATGGGGATCATGAAGAGGGTCCGAGCGGTGTTCAGCGGGGTTTGCGCTTGGGGGCGGATGCGGGCTGGGCGCGTCTGGGGGAGGGCGCTGCGGCGGTGGCGCGTTTCGTCACCGTCGCTGGTTTGCGGGCAACCGCCCGGGGCTTTGCGGCCGTGCCGTGCGTTGCCGTGTGGGCGGTGCTGCGCGTGCGGTGTTGCGCGGCCTGGGTGCGCACAGGCAGGTAGAGGACGATGGCTTCGCCCGGCTTGAAGTGGCTGGTGGCTTTGAGGTCGTTCCAGTCTGCCACGTCGCCGGGCTTGACCTTGTAGTGCCTGGCGATGCTCGCGACGCTGTCGTGCCTGCCCGCGCGTATGGTGCTGCGGTGGATGACCACTTCCGGTGTGAAGGCGACCTGGCCGTTGTCGGCAATGCTGCCCGGCACGTCCTTGCCGGAGGTGGCCGAGCGTGCCACCATCAGCGCCGATCCCGCCTTGATCATCATGCGGGGAGGAATGGCGTTGATGGAGCGCAGTTGCGCTTCGCTCGTTCCCGTGCGCTGCGCGGCCGAGGCCACGCTCATCGTGGTGGGGACCGTCCAGACCGTCCAGCTGGCGAGCTGTCCTTCGTTGTAGGTCTGGTAATTGCGCCGGAAGGTTTGCGCGCTGTCCCAGGGCAGCAGGATTTTGGGCATGCCCGCGGCGAGGATGACCGGGCGGTGCAGCGACGGGTTGAGCGCGCGAAAGTCCGCTTCACTGATGCCTGCCATGCGCGCCACGACGGTGACATCGATGTCGCGTGTGATGTCCACCGTGTCGAAGTAGGGGTGGTTGCCGATGCTCGGCAGCGTGAGTCCGTATTGCTCGGGGTGGGCGATGATGTTCTTGACGGCCTGCAGCTTGGGCACGTACATCCGCGTCTCGGCCGGCATGGTGAGGTCGCTGTAGCTGGTGCCCAGGCCCGCCTTCTCGTTGCGTGCGATGGCGCGCGCCACGCTGCCTTCCCCCCAGTTGTAGGCGGCCAGCGCGAGATCCCAGTCGTCGAACATGTCATGGAGCTTTTGCAGGTAGTCCAGTGCCGCGCGGGTCGAGGCAAGTACGTCGCGGCGATCGTCGCGAAAGGCGTTTTGCTTCAAGTCGTAGGTGGTGCCTGTCGCGGGCATGAATTGCCACATGCCGGCGGCCTTCGCGCTGGAGACGGCCAGCGGATTGAAGGCGCTTTCGATGTAGGGCAGAAGCGCCAGCTCGGTGGGCATGTTGCGCCGCTCCAGCTCTTCGACGATGTGAAAGAGATATTTGCTTGACCGCTCCGCCATGCGCTCGATGTAATCGGCGCGGGCCGAATACCACTGCTCCCGGTCCGCGACCAGCTCGTTCTTGAGGTCTGGCATCGCGAACCCACGACGTATGCGTTCCCACAGGTCGGAAGGAGCGGCCACGCTGGTCACGTTGGCCTGCGTGGCCTTGCCTTCGGTGATGTTCTTCAAAGGGGCGGTGGGGTAGTCGTGTTCGGCGACGGTGCTGCTGTCTTGCGTGGCGGAGGGGGAATTTTGCAGGTTGGCGCAGCCAGCCAGCAAGATCATGCAGCTCAGGGCCGCAAGAGGCAGCCATTTCATCGAAAATCGTTTTTCCATTGGCGAAGGGTCGCGAAAACGGCGGCGGGATCGTTGGGGTTGGTTGCAGGGTCGTGCGCGCAGGCGCTGTGGACGACGGATGCCGCGCCTGTGCGCAGAAACGGGTTGATGGCCAGCTCGGTGGCGATGGTCGATGGCAATGTCGGCATCTGCGCGTCGCGCAGCTGTCTGCAGTGTTGCAAATGACGTTCCAGTTCGGTGTTTTGGGGCTCGACGGCGCGTGCGAAGGCGAGGTTGGAAAGTGTGTATTCATGGGCGCAGCACACGCGGGTGGCCGGTGGCAGCGCGGCCAGCCGCGCCAGTGATGCGTGCATCTGCGCCGGTGTCCCTTCGAAGAGGCGGCCGCACCCGCCGCAGAAGAGGGTGTCTCCGCAGAAGAGGTGCGGTGCGCCGTCGAGGTTGTCGCAGAAATAGGCGATGTGCCCCGCGGTGTGGCCCGGCACGTCGATGACCGTAAGGCGCAGGCCCAGTGCCTGCACCTCATCGCCGTCGTTCAATGCGGTAAAGGGCCGGGGGATGGTTTCTCGCGCGGGGCCGTAGACGGCGGCCGAGCTTGCGCTGCGCAAGGCCGATACGCCACCCGTGTGGTCGCCATGGTGGTGCGTGACTAGAATCGCGCGCAGTGACAATCGCATGCTGCGCAGCGCTTCGAGCACCGGCGCGGCATCGCCCGGGTCGACGACCAGGGCCTCATGTCCATCGTGCACCAGCCAGATGTAGTTGTCGGAGAAAGCGGGCAGTGGCAGCAGTTTCATGAGCAGCAAAATTATAGGTTTCGACGACTGGCTGGAATCACCGCCGGGCCGCTACCTGCTGGCGTGGGAACAGGAGCGCTACGATGAACTGGTGGCCGATTGTTTTGGCTACCACGCCCTGCAATTGGGTCTGCCGCGGCTGCAGGGTTTGCGTGCCAATCGTATCCAGCATCGCTGGCTGGCGGTGAACGCCGCGGCGATCGGTGCGGCTGAAGGGGGTCCGGCTCCGGCCTTGTGGGCCGATGCGGTGCAACTCCCCTTTCCCGCGGCAAGCGTCGATCTGGTGCTCATGCCGCATACGCTGGAGCTCAGCGTGAGTCCGCACGCCGCCTTGCGCGAGGCGGCGCGGGTGCTGGTGCCCGAGGGGCGCGTGCTCATCAGTGGCGTGAACCCGTGGAGCCTGTGGGGGCTGCGCCAGAGTCGCATGCAATGGTTCAGGCGTCTGGGCGCGAGCGGCCCCCTGTTCATTCCCGACGCGCAGGAATTCTTTTCGCCATGGCGCCTGCGTGACTGGCTGCGCCTGCTGGACCTGGAAGTGGAGACGGTGAGCTTCGGCTGCTTTCGCCCTGCGATCCGTGGGGGTGGCTGGCTCGAGCGCATGGGTTGGATGGATGCCATGGGGCCACGCGGCTGGCCGGTTTTTGGTGCGGGCTACGTGATGGTGGCGGTCAAGCGCGTGCTGGGCCTGCGGCTGCTGGAGCCCGCCTGGCGCGGCGCGCGGCCGCCCAAGGGAGCGACGGTGCCCGTGGCTCGGCGTGAGTCCGGTGGCGCGCCTGTTTTGCGTGATGAATGCAGGGAGTAAGAGTGGACGTGGTCGAGATGTACACGGATGGCGCGTGCAAGGGCAACCCCGGGCCGGGAGGCTGGGGTGTGCTGTTGCGCCATGGAACGGCGGAAAAGGAATTGAGCGGTGGCGAGCGCCTGACAACCAACAACAGGATGGAGCTGCTGGCGGTGATCAAGGGGTTGTCGGCTCTCAGGCGTCCCTGTGAAGTCGATGTCTATCTGGACAGCCAGTATGTGCGCCAGGGTATCACCCAGTGGATCCACGGCTGGAAGAAGAAGGGCTGGCGCACGGCGTCAGGCCAGCCCGTGAAGAACGTGGAGCTCTGGCAGCGTCTCGATGCGCTGACGCACCAGTCGGAACACGTGATCCGCTGGCATTGGGTGAAGGGGCATGCGGGCCACCCCGGCAATGAACATGCCGATGCGCTGGCCAACCGTGGCGTGGAGCAGGTTCTGGCGTTGTCGGCACCTACCTGATTGCTTCACGAAACATAGCTGCAAGCGCCCGTATATCAAGGGCTGTGGCCTGATTTGATTTGAAATTTCAACCGGCTTGCGCGGAGGACTCCGGTCAGAAGTCCTTCACCAGCGAGACACGCACGCTGCGCCCGGGCTGGGTGTAGGCGTCGAGCACGGACGAACCGGCGGCCTGCCCGTAAACGTCCGGCCACAGCCAGTACTTGCGGTTCGTGAGGTTGTACAGCGCCAGGTTCAGGCGCGTGTCCTTGGCAAGGCGCCATTGCGCCCCAAGATCCAGGGTGGTGAATGATGGCGGTGCAAACTGGGTGTTGGGTTTGGAGTTGAAGATGGTGGCGCTGTCGATGTCGCCTGGCTTCTTGGCCTGGCGGTGGCGCAGCTTGGCCCAGAGCGACCAGTCGGCGCTGTCGTGGCGCAGGCCGAGCGCGAACTGCGCCGGGTCCACCGAATTGAGGGGTCGGCCTGTCTCGCGGTTGCGCCCGCGCGCCGTGCCCCAGGCGAAGGTGCTCGACAGGCGCCCGCCCGCCACCACGCCCCAGTTGTAGCTGCCCTTGAATTCAAAGCCGTGGATGCGCGCGCGTCCGATGTTCACCGCCTGAAAGTAGCGGTCTATGCCGATCTGTTCGACGAATTCAGCATCGACGATCAGGTTCGAATAGTCGTTGACGAAGGCGGTGAAATCGAGTTTCAGGCGATCGAAGCGCCCGCGCGCGCCGAGCTCGAAGCCGCGGCTCTTCTCGGGCTGCAAGTTGGGATTGGGTCGGACGACGACGTGCGCGCCGGGCACGACGTAGTCGAGATGATCGTTGAGCTGCCCTGGCTCGGGCGCGCGAAAGCCTTCAGAGTACTGGCCGAACACGCTCCACTCGGGCGTGGCGCGCCAAAGCACGCCAAGCTTGGGCAGCACCTTGGATTGCGACAGCGACTTGCCCGGCAGCGCCGCTGGCGGGTAGAAGCCGTTCTGGCTGGTCACGTCGATCGAGAAATGGTCGATGCGCAGACCGGGCGTGAACGTCCAATTGCCCCAGATCGATTCGTTCTGCACGAACAGCGCGCCCGTGGTCTCGCGTGTGTCCGGAAAGCGCTTGAGCGGAAAGACATCGGGCGGCAGCGGCGCCTGGCCGTCGTAGAGGTTGTCGATCGTGTTGCGGGTGTATTCGCCGCCGTAGACGATGCGGTGCGACCAGTCGCCCGCGCGCAGCACCTTCTCGGCCTGCAGGCCCAACTGCCAGATGCGTTCGCCGTAACGGTTGTCGCGCACCCGGTGCACGCCGCTTTTGAGGTCGCTCGTGCCGATGCGCCGCGATGTGCTTTTCTGCAACGCCACGATGCTGCGCACGTGGTCGGCCCAGCCGCTGGCGATGTCGTAGCGCGCATCCCAGGTGAGCCGCTGGCGCCGCGCGTTGTAGCGCGAGGTCTCGTTGAGAATGTCGCCCGGCTTGGTGGGCGCGGGGCTGCGGCTCGAGAGCAGCTCGACATCCGAATCGCGGTTGACGTGCTCGAAGCTGAGTATGTGGCGCTGCGTGCCATTCGGCGTCAGGACGACCTTGGCCAGCAGCGCCTGATCGCCGTCGCTTTCGGGGTTGGCCGTCGTGCGGTTGGCGTTGGGCGCGTTGTTGCTGCCCATGGTCTCGAGCGCGTGCGCGCGGCGCGCAGTGGCCGTGAGCATCCATTGCGCCGTGTCGCTGGCCTTGCCCGCGACCGTGCCGGCAACGGTCTTCGCGTCGTCTTCGCTGGCGTATTGCGCCGAGATGCGCCCGCCTACGGTTTTCTCCGGAGTGCCTTCGGTGCCGCCAAGGAAATCCTGCGGGTTGAACGTGACGAAATTCACCACGCCTGCCAGCGCGTCCGAGCTGTACAGGGCCGAGGCCGGCCCGCGCAGGAGTTCCACGCGCTTGAACAGCTCAAGCGAGAGGTATTCGCGATCGAAGATGGCCGAGCGCGAGACGTAGCTGCGCGGCATGCGGATGCCGTCCACGGTCATCAGAACGCGGTTGCCGCCGATGCCGCGGATGTTGATGCCGGTATTGCCGTCGCGTGCGAAGGCCGAGGAGGCCGCCCCCACGGCCAGGCGGGCCGGGGCTGTGCGTACCGATGTGTTGGGCAGGTCCTGCAGCGCATCGCGCAGCGTCTGGCTTTGTTGCTCCTCGATCTGGCCTGCGTCGATGACGTCGATGGACTGCGGCAGATCATCCACCGGCTGCTCCTGCATGGAGCCGCTGACAACCATCTGCGGCAGCGTCGCGGCTGGGCTGCCCTGCGCTGCGGCGTGGCCGCTCATGCCGCAGGCGAGCAGGCCGCACAACGCCATCGTGTGGCGGTGCGGGTGGGAGGGGCTGGAACGCAGTCGCATGGAGATCCCTGGTCGCCGAAAGTAAAAAATAAAAAATAAGGGTGAACCCTAGGGTGACATATGGCTTGGCCAAGAGGTATCACCATTGTGACAAAAGGCGGAGTTTTTTGGTACAGCTTTTTTCATATCAGGGTAAACCACACGGATAATGAAGTTATGGCCACCGGACTTTCCTGCCGCCCCCGGCTGGCTCAATACACAGGAGACGGGTGGCGTTTTCTCTATCTAGGAACGAGAGAGGATCGAGCATGAAAATCCGCCCGATGACGACCGTAGCCGCGCTGGTGCTTTCCGCCATCGCCGTGACTGCCCTGGCGCAGGAGAAAAAAGACGCCATTCTTCCGCAGGCTGAAATCAATCTGCAGGCTGGCTCCTCCCCCGTCGGCGAAGCGCTGATGCATCAGAATTCCAACGCCAAGGCGCCGGCCATGACGCAGGCGGAATTCGACAAGGCGCGTCAGATCTACTTCGAGCGCTGCGCAGGTTGCCATGGCGTGTTGCGCAAAGGTGCAACCGGCAAGCCGCTGACGCCCGACATCACGATCGACAAGGGCACGGACTACCTCAAGACCTTCATCGCCTATGGTTCGCCCGCCGGCATGCCGAACTGGCAGACCTCGGGCGAATTCGACGAAGCCACGGTCGATCTGATGGCACGCTACATCCAGCAAGACCCTCCCACGCCGCCCGAATTCTCGCTCGAGGACATGGAAAAGAGCCGCAAGGAGTACATCGCGGTTTCCGCGCGCCCCAAGAAGAAGCTCAACAACTACAACATCAACAACATCTTTTCCGTGACGCTGCGCGACGCGGGCGAGATCGCGCTGATCGACGGTGACACCAAGCAGATCATCAACATCATCAAGACCGGCTACGCGGTGCACATCTCGCGCCTGTCGGCGTCGGGGCGCTACCTGTACGTGATCGGGCGCGACGCGCGTCTGAACCTGATCGACCTGTGGATGGAAAAGCCCGACAACGTCGCCGAAATCAAGATCGGCCTGGAGGCACGCTCGGTCGAGACGTCCAAGTACAAGGGCTGGGAAGACAAGATCGCGATCGCCGGCACCTACTGGCCGCCGCAATTCGTGCTCATGGATGGTGACACGCTCAAGCCGCAGAAGATCGTTTCCACTCGCGGCATGACGGTGGACAACGAGTACCACCCCGAGCCGCGCGTGGCCGCGATTGTCTCCAGTCACCAGCGCCCGGAGTTTCTGGTCAATGCCAAGGAAACCGGCAAGATCTTCATGGTGGATTACACCGATCTGAAGAATCTTGCGATCAAGCAGCTCGATGCAGCCAAGTACCTGCACGACGGGGGCTTCGACTCCACGCGGCGCTACTTCATGACCGCCGCCAACGCGTCCAACAAGATCGCCGTGGTGGATACGAAGGAAGACAAGCTGGCGGCGCTGATCGAAGTGGGCAAGACGCCGCACCCGGGGCGTGGCGCCAACTTCAAGGATCCGAAGTACGGTCCGGTGTGGGCGACGTCCGGTTTGGGTGACGAGAGCATCTCCATCATCGGTACCGACCCCAAGGGCCACAAGAAGAACGCCTGGAAGGTCGTGCGCACGCTCGAGGGTCAGGGTGGTGGTTCGCTGTTCATCAAGACGCACCCCAAGTCCAACAACCTGTGGGTGGACACCACGCTCAACCCCGACGCCAAGGTCAGCCAGAGCGTGGCGGTGTTCGACATCCGCGACCTTTCCAAGAAGCCGCAGATCATCGACATCGCTGCCTGCGCCGATCTCAAGGACGATGGCGCCAAGCGCGTGGTGCAACCCGAGTACAACCAGAAGGGTGACGAGGTCTGGTTCTCCGTCTGGAGCGCCAAGGACAAGCAGTCGGCGATCGTGGTCGTGGACGACAAGACCCGCACCTGCAAGACGGTGATCAAGGACTCGAAGCTGGTCACGCCGACCGGCAAGTTCAACGTCTACAACACGCAGCACGACGTGTATTGATCGAGCCCACTGCGGCGTGCCGCGCATGCCGGGTGTTTGTCAGCAAAAAGGCCAGCGTGACCGCTGGCCTTTTTGTTGGTGGCGATGCGCGCGAGAAAGTCCCACCAGGAGGTTCTTGTTCGCTCGCCCCCTGAGCTTTAAAACTCGTATTCGACTTGAACGCGCAGCGTTGTGTTCGGCGTAGCTCTTGTGGTGCCGAACAACAGGGTCGCGTTGTACTTGATGAATTCCTGCTGCCCTGCCCGGATACGACCGAAAATGGCTGGGCCGATCTTGTGCGTCTGCTCGTCGTGAGGGCTCCAGTTGGATACCGGGCCCAGGCCACCGATGCCCTGCAAGCCATATTCGAAGGCGGGTTGCCAGCGGTACTTGAGCTGCCACTGGTAGCCCAGTTCCGCTTCGCTCGGCGTTGCAGTGCGGATGTGCTTTTCGACCAGGACGTTCAAATTGGCCTGGATTTTCGAGGTGAGGTCCGTCTGCAGCAACGGCCCCCACTTGTATTCGTACCCTTCGGTACGGTCTTTCGGGCGCTCGATTTCAAACAGGAAACCAACCTCCACCGGGTATTTTCCGGTCTCCGTCAACTGGAACTTGTTCTCCCACTCCCAGGCATCGAAGCCGAACTGTTCACCGGGTGTTTTGTGCCATTTCCCATAGAACTCGGTGAACCACCAGTGGGTCACACCGTAGCCCAGTCCGATGGACATGGCACTTTCGCGTGTCCCGTCCTTGTTTTTTTGGGTTCCTGCCTTGAAGTCGATCTCGCGCTCGCCCTCCTGCACCAGGGGGGTGTAGACGTAATCCGCGGGTCCAGCAAGGGCGGGCGTCGCAAACGAGAGAATTTGCAGGCTGAGGGCGGCCAGCGCCCCCGCCCGGACGGCGGTTCGCATCATATGAACTCCAGGATGAAAAAAGGAGGGCCGTTGCCTTAGTGGCCAGGCGAACTGAGAGCTGTCCGAGGACGCATCAAACGCGTTCCAAGGTAGATACACGCCAGGACCATCGCGTAAGCACCGAGCTGGCTTGCAGACGGACGTGCCTCATACCCCAGCAAGGCGTGCAGGAAGGTCCCGAGGGCCGAGTCCTGGGAAAGCGCCCAGGAGCTATCCCATACGGGCGTTGACCCGTGTTCGAGCAACCCGGCCTGCGCAAGCGCCTTCATCAATTGACTGGCCAGAGAAGCAGCCAGAAAAGCGATGAATGCATTGGTGACCGTGAAGATGTGGCGTGTGGGAACCCGGGTCAGTCCGGCGTAGATGACCAGGCCGACAAACGCCCCGAGCAGCAAGCCGCCTGCTCCGGCAGCGAGAACGAATCCCGGCTGTGTCGTGCCGTTGCCGGTCAAGGAGCCACTGACAAAGAGGACCGTTTCAGCACCCTCGCGCAGCACCGCCAGGCTGACCACCGCCAACAGGGCCCAAGGGGCGCGCTGCCCCTCCTGGACGGCCTTTCCCAGCCTCTTCGCGTCGCTGACCATCTCCCGGGTGTGCGCAGATACCCAGATGCAGTGCCACAGGAGCATCGCCAGTGCCAGCGAGAGCACACCGATGTTCACCACGTCCTGCCCCAGACCATCCAGCCACCCGCTGAGCTGGCCTGCCAGCAGCGCCAGCGCGATGGCGCCGAGGAAACCCGTGAAAACACCCGCGCCCAGCCACTTGCCTCGGCTTGCGAGTCCCCGGGTTGCCGCAGCGACAACGCCAACCAGCAAGGCCGCTTCCAGCGATTCACGAAAGACGATGAGAAGGGTGGTAAACATGGCGAGGTCAACTCATTCGGCGATGACCACGCCCTTGGCCGTGGCTTCGTTGTACTCGCCAAAGAACTCATAGCGTCCGGGCTTGAGCGGGCCGATGTAGATGGTGGCCTTCGCCCCGCCCGGAATCACCTTCTCGCGGTTCATTTTGTGGCTCTCGAATTCTTCCGCGGTGTTGTCCTGGTTGTGGACAACGAGCTTGATACGCTGCCCCGCAGGGACTCGAAGTTCGGAGGGTTCGAACTGGTGATTCTTGATGGCCAGGGCTGCTTCAGGCGTTGCAGCATGAACGTTGCCGACAATGGCCAGGGCCGCAAACAGGGGCAGGAAACGGTTGCGCATGGAGTAGTCCTTCGGGTGGAGTGGTCAAATTCTAATACGAATCTTTCTCATTTAAAAGAAATTTTCTTCACGCCGCATCTTGTCGGGGACGACCCGTTCGAGCCTGCGCGAGCCAAGGCCTGCGATCCTTGAACGTCGCCGCGTTGCTCGCGGCAAGAGAGTCAAAGAGCCAGCTCAGGTCCCCAACAAGGGCGTCCCACCGACCGTTGAAAACGCGAACGCCCGATGCGGTGCACCGGGCGTCTATGGCTGATGGTGTTCGGCCGGTGGCCTGAATGGCACCCCCGAGGGGGTGTCAACGCCGTTCAGGACAGGTCATGGTGAGAGCGGGCGTGCGCCGGGATCTACAGCTTGAGCTCCACGCAGTCGGAGGTGCACGATCCCTGTGGCTGGGGTTCGGGTGCCGGGGCAGGGCGGTGCAACACCGCCCGCGCGGGCACGATCCGGACCTGATCGCCCGCGACGCTGGCACTGCCGTCCACGATCAGGGAATAGTCTGCCGCCTCCAGAGGGGGCCAGACCAGCGCTACCTCGGCGCGCGTCTGCAGGTTCTTGCCGGTGCGCCGCCCGACACCCTGCACCACCAGCGTCGAGCCGTCCAGCGTCGGCGTGATGGCGATGGCGTGGGGCGCGCCCTGGTCGGCGCCGGTCAGCAGGTAGGCGAAGCGGTAGCGTGCCATGGCCGTGGCCAGATCGCTCAGTTCAACGGGAATGCTCATGGTTCACCTCCTGCAAGGCGTGCGGGAACTTACTTGGTGCCGAAGATGCGGTCTCCGGCATCGCCCAGTCCCGGCAGGATATACCCGTGGCTGTTGAGCTGCCGATCGATGGCCGCGGTGTAGATGGGGACGTCCGGATGCGCCTGCTGCAGTTTGGCGATGCCTTCGGGCGCGGCCAGCAGGCAGACGAATTTGATGGAGCGCGGTTCGGTCTGCTTCAGGCGCGTGAGCGCCGCGCTGGCCGAGTTGCCCGTGGCGAGCATGGGGTCGACGACGATCACGTCGCGCTCGTTCATGCCCGAGGGCATCTTGAAGTAGTACTCCACGGCCTGCAGGCTCTCGGGGTCACGGTACAGGCCGATGTGGCCCACGCGCGCGCCGGGCACGACGTTGAGCATGCCGTCCAGAAAGCCGTTGCCCGCGCGCAGGATGGAGACGAGCACGAGCTTCTTGCCGTCGATCACCTTGCCCGTCATGGTCTCCAGGGGTGTCTCGATTTCGATGTCCTGCAGCGGCATGTCGCGCGTGACCTCGTAGGCCATGAGCGTGGCGAGTTCCCCGAGCAGCCGACGAAAGCTGTTGGTGCTGGCGTCCTTGCGGCGCATGAGCGTGAGTTTGTGCTGAACCAGGGGGTGATCGATGACGTGAATGTTGCTCATGAAAGAAATGATGAAGGTCAGTCTGAAATGAAACGGGCGTAGCGCGACAGATCGACGTTGCCGCCGCTCACGAGGATGCCCACGCGCTTGCCGTGCAGCGCAACGCCGCCGTCGCGCGCACCGGCAAAGGCCAGGGCCCCGGTGGGTTCGACCACGAGTTTCATGCGCTGGGCCAGGAAGCGCAGCGCCTGCAGCATTTGCGCGTCGGAGGCCGTCAGCAGCTGCGGCGCCGCCTTGCGGATGATCTCGAACGCCAGTGGGGCCAGCGCCGGACTCTGGGCCGCATCCGCGATGGTGCGCGGGTGCGCGATGGTGACGATATGGCCGGCCTTGAGTGATTGTCGGGCATGGTCGGCCGCCTCGGGTTCGACGCCAAAGACTTCGCAGCCGCTGCCCGCCGCTTGAACGGCCAGCAGACTGCCTGCCAGCAGCGCGCCGCCGCCGGTGGGCACGAAGAGGTAGTCGAGTTTGGGCACTTCCTGCAGCAGCTCCAGCGCCGCCGTGCCGTGGCCAGCGATGATCTGCGGGTGGTCCGACGGCGGCACGATGCTCATGCCGCGCTCGGCGGCCAGTCGTTGGCTGATGGTGTTGCGATCTTCCGTGCCGCGCTGGTAGGTGACCACCTGCGCGCCGTAGCCGCGTGTAGCTTCCAGTTTGGTCAGCGCCGCGTCGTCGGGCATGACGATCAGCGCCGGAATGTCGTGCTGGCGCGCTGCCAGGGCGATGGCCTGAGCGTGGTTGCCCGAGGAGTAGGCGAGCACACCCTTGTCTCGCTGCCGCGCGTCAAATTGTGCCAATGCGCAATAGGCGCCGCGAAATTTGAACGATCCGGTGCGTTGCAGGTTTTCGCACTTGAAATACAGTTCGCCGCCGAAAAGCCGGTCGATGGTGGTCGAACGCAGCACGGGCGTGTGGTGCACCACGCCCTTGAGCAGTTGCGCGGCGGCGAGGACGTCGGCAGGGGTGGGGAGGGACAGACTCATGGGCAAGCTCGTGTGTGTGCCTGGGGGTGGTCTGGAGTTCTCTGGTCTGTGGCCGGACGATGGGCGCTGGTTTATGGATCGGGTGGTTCACCGGCGCTTGCCGCCGATCAGGCTGCCCAGCACGCCGCGCAGCAGTTCGCGCCCCATGCGCCGGGCTTCACCTTTGACGATGTCCTGCACGAGACCATCGTACTGCCCACCTCGTGGACCGGTGCGCCCGAATAACGCCTCCTTGACCATGGTGCCTATGTCGCCGAACATGCCGCCGTCGTTGGCGCCAGGCGCCTGGGCGGTCCCTGCGCTCGCGCCGTTTGCGGAGCCCGACGCGTTGGCAGCGCGCTGGGCCAGCCGTTCGTAGGCTGACTCACGGTCGGTGGGGGTGTCGTACGTGCCTGCCACGAGCGAGTTCTTGATCAGCGCCTGGCGCTGCTCGGCCGTGATCGGCCCGAGCTGGCTGCCGGGCAGCAGCACGAAAACGCGCTCGGTTTCCGAGGGGCGCCCCTTGGGGTCCAGCAGGCTCACCAGCGCTTCGCCCACGGCCAGTTCGGTGATCGCCGCCTCGACGTCCAGCCCCGCCTTGGGCCGCATGGTGCTGGCCGTGGCCTTCACCGCTTTTTGATCGCGCGGCGTGAAGGCGCGCAGCGCGTGCTGCACGCGGTTGCCCAGTTGCGCAAGCACGGTGTCGGGGATGTCGAGCGGATTTTGCGTGGCAAAGTACACGCCCACGCCCTTGGATCGCACCAGGCGCACGACGAGCTCGATGCGCTCGAGCAGCACCTTGGGCGCGTCGGCGAACAGCAGGTGCGCTTCGTCGAAGAAGAACACCAGCTTGGGCTTTTCCGGGTCGCCGATCTCGGGCAGGCGCTCGAACAGGTCCGAGAGCAGCCACAGCAGAAAGCTCGCGTACAGGCGCGGCGCGGTCATGAGTTTGTCGGCCGCGAGGATGTTGATCACGCCGCGCCCGCCCACGGTCTGCATGAAGTCCTCGATGTCGAGCATGGGCTCGCCGAAGAACTTGTCGCCGCCCTGGGTCTCGATCTGCATCAGGCCGCGCTGGATCGCGCCGACACTGGCAGACGAGATGTTGCCGTATTGCGTGGTGAAATTCTTCGCGTTGTCGCCCACGTGCTGCAGCATGGCCCGCAGGTCTTTGAGGTCCAGCAGCAGCAATCCGTTGTCGTCGGCGATCTTGAACACGAGGTTGAGGACACCCGACTGCGTTTCGTTCAGATCGAGCATGCGCGCGAGCAGCAGCGGCCCCATGTCGGAAACCGTTGCACGCACCGGGTGGCCTTGTTCGCCGAACACGTCCCAGAACGTGGTGGGGCAGGCGGTCGGCTCGGGCACGGGTACGCCGCGTTCCTTGAGCACGCCCGCGAGCTTGTCACCGATCCGGCCCGGCTGGCTGATGCCGCTCAGATCGCCCTTGACGTCGGCCATGAAGACCGGCACGCCAATGCGCGAAAATTCCTCGGCGAGCTTTTGCAGTGTCACGGTCTTGCCCGTGCCCGTGGCGCCGGTGATCAGGCCGTGGCGGTTGGCGAGGCCTGGCAGAAGTTCACAGCGGGTGTCGCCGTGCTGGGCTATGAGGAGTGGATCGGCCATGGCATGCTCAAAAGTAGAATCGCAGGCTGCAGATTAAACCAAAGTAGATCAAAGGAAAGCGTCGTGGCAGGACACAGCAAATGGGCCAACATCCAGCACCGCAAGGGCAGGCAGGATGAAAAGCGCCAGCGCATCTGGACCCGCGTGGTGCGTGAAATCATGGTGGCGGCGCGCACCGGCGGGGGGGATCCGACGGCCAACCCGCGCCTGCGTCTGGCCATCGACAAGGCCAAGGCGGCCAACATGCCGGCCGACACCATCAAGCGCAACATCGACAAGGCCACGGGCAACCTGGACGGCGTGCAGTATGAGGAAATCCGCTACGAAGGCTACGGCATAGGCGGTGCGGCCATCATCGTGGACACCATGACCGACAACCGCGTGCGCACCGTGGCCGACGTGCGCCATGTATTCAGCAAATATGGCGGCAACCTGGGCACGGAAGGTTCGGTCGCGTTTCAGTTCAAGCATTGCGGCCAACTGATTTTTGCGCCGGGTGCCGACGAGGAAAAGCTCATGGAAGCGGCGCTGGAGGCGGGCGCGGACGATGTCATCACCGATGAAGAGGGCGCGGTCGAGGTGCTGACCGAGCCCGGTGTTTTCGAGGCGGTGAAGCAGGCGCTGGAGGCGGCCGGGTTCACCCCCGAGGTGGCCGAGGTGACCATGCGCGCGGAAAACACGATCGAGCTGTCTGGTGACGATGGCGAGCGCATGCAGAAGCTCCTGGACATGATCGAAGATCTGGATGACGTGCAGGACGTCTATCACAACGCGGAACTATGAGCCCCCACGCTTTGCACCATGTGTCATCGCTGTCCCCCGCGGAGGCCACCGGCCTCCCGGCGGCGGCTCGTCGGAGGCCGGCATGAAAATTCTCGTGATCGGTGGCGGCGGGCGCGAGCATGCACTGGCCTGGAAGCTCGTGCAATCGCCCAAGGCCAGCATGGTTTATGTGGCGCCGGGCAACGGCGGCACCGCGCTTTCGCCGCGCCTGGAGAATCTGCCTATCACCGATGTGCAGCAGCTGGCCGGCTGGGCGCAGGAGAACAAGATCGGCCTGACCGTGGTCGGCCCAGAGGCGCCGCTGGCCGCGGGCGTGGTCGATCTCTTTCGCGCCAAGGGCCTGCGCATCTTCGGCCCGACGCAGGCGGGCGCGCAACTGGAGAGTTCCAAGGCCTTTTCCAAGGCCTTCATGCGCCGCCACGGCATTCCCACGGCCAATTACGACACCTTTACCGATCCCCTGGCGGCGCATGCCTTCGTGGATCGGCTGGGCGCGCCCATCGTGATCAAGGCCGACGGCCTGGCTGCGGGCAAGGGCGTGGTCGTGGCGACGAGCCTGCGCGAAGCGCATGACGCGGTGGACGCGATGCTGGTCGACGAGGTTTATGGCGGCACCGACGAAGGCGTGGCGCGCGTTGTCATCGAGGAATTCCTCGAAGGCGAGGAAGCCAGTTTCATCGTGCTCTCGGACGGTCGCCATGTGGCGGCGCTCGCGACCAGCCAGGACCACAAGCGCCTGAAGGACAACGACGCGGGCCCCAACACCGGCGGCATGGGCGCGTATTCGCCCGCGCCCGTGGTCACCGCGGACGTGCATGCGCGCGCCATGCGCGAGGTCATCCTGCCCGCCGTGCGCGGCATGGAGAAGGACGGCATCGTCTATACCGGCTTTCTCTACGCGGGCCTGATGATCGACGCCAAGGGCCAGCTCAAGGTGCTCGAATTCAATTGCCGCATGGGCGACCCCGAGACGCAGCCCATCCTGATGCGCCTGAAAAGCGATCTGGTCGATCTGATCAACGCGGCCGTCGATGGCAAGCTCGATGGCGTGGAGCTGCAGTGGGATCGGCGCACCGCCCTCGGTGTGGTGATGGCCGCCCAGGGTTACCCCGAGAGCCCGCGCCAGGGCGATGCGATCACCGGCATCGCCCCCGAACAGGATGACGCCATGGTTTTCCATGCGGGCACGCGGCTCGACGGCGGCACACTCCAGGTCTCTGGTGGGCGTGTGCTGTGCGTGACGGCATTGGCAGACAGCGTGCGCCAGGCGCAGCAACGCGCGTATGAAGTGGTGCATGGCATCCATTTCAATGGCGCGCAATACCGCAACGACATTGGACACAGGGCCATCAAATGAGTCAATTCAACCCTGCGGGCACGGTGCAGCCGGTTCGCAGCTATCTCGTGGGCTTGCAGGCGCGCATCATGAATGCGCTTGGGGAAATCGAAGGCACGGGCGGCGCGCGCGCGCTCAGCGATGCCTGGGAGAAAGCGCCAGGCGAGCAGCTTCAGGGCAACGGCATCACGCGGATCATTGAAGGTGGCCTGGTGTTCGAGCGCGCGGGCTGTGGTTTTTCCGATGTCAGCGGGCCGCGGTTGCCGCCCTCGGCCACTCAGCACCGGCCGGAACTGGCGGGTGCGCCCTTCGAGGCCATGGGCGTCTCGCTCGTCTTTCACCCGCGCAACCCTTATGTGCCCACGGTGCACATGAACGTGCGCATGATCGCGGCGGGCCATGAGGGACAGAAGCCGGTGTGCTGGTTCGGCGGCGGCATGGATCTCACGCCCTACTACGGCTTCGAGGAAGACGCCGTGCACTTTCACCGCGTCTGCCGCGACGCGCTCGCGCCGTTTGGCGAGCAGCTGTACCCACGCTTCAAGACCTGGTGCGACGAGTACTTCTGCAACAAGCACCGCAATGAGCAGCGCGGCATCGGCGGCATCTTCTTCGACGATTTTTCCGAGCTCGGTTTCGAGCAGGGCTTCGCCATGCTGCAAAGCGTGGGCGATGCCTTCCTCACCGCCTACCTGCCCATCGTGCAGCAGCGCAGGAACATGCCGTATGGCGAGCGCGAGCGGGCGTTCCAGCTCTACCGGCGCGGGCGCTACGTGGAGTTCAACCTGGTCTGGGATCGCGGCACGCACTTCGGCCTGCAGTCGGGCGGGCGCACGGAGTCCATTTTGCTGTCGATGCCGCCGCAGGCGTCGTGGAGCTACCAGCGTTGCGACGAGCCGGGCACGCCCGAAGAGCGCCTCACGAGCCACTTCCTCAAACCGCGTTCCTGGATTTGATAGCTGTCAGCGCCCGCCAGAAGGGCGTTGGAGCCCGATTTGATCTGAAAAGCCAAATCCCCGACACTTTGCACTTCCAACCACTACATCCGCACCACTCGATGACCATTGCACCCGCCACGGACGCTGCCGCCAAGAAATCCCTCGTCAAACTGCAGCGCGCCATCGTTGACGGCCTGGAAGACGTGAAGGCGGTGGACATCCGCGTGTTCGATACCACGCACCTCTCGCCGCTGTTCGAGCGCGTGATTGTCGCCACCGGCAACACCAACCGCCAGACCAAGGCGCTGGCCGCGAGCGTGCGCGATGCCGTGCGCGACGCCGGGTTTGCCAAGCCGCGCAGCGAGGGCGAGGACAACGGCGAGTGGATCATCATCGATTGCGGTACGGCGGTGTGCCACATCATGCAGCCCGCGATTCGCCAGTACTACCGGCTCGAAGAGATCTGGGGCGACAAGCCGGTGCGCCTGAAGCTGGGTGATGCCAAGCCCCGCTCGCTCACTGCGCCGGCCGATGCTGAGCCCGTGCCCGCGCGCAAGCCTGCCGCCAAGAAGACGCCTGCAGGCAAGGCGCCCGCGAAGAAGACGGCTGCGAAGAAAGCTCCTGCAGTGAAGAAGACCGCGGCCAAGCCGGTGGTGGCCACCCGCAAGGCACCTGCCAGGAAGGCCGCGGCGCCCGTCAAGACCGTGCGGGTGAACGAGCCAGTGGCCAAGAAGGCGGCTGTGCGCCGCGCTGCCGCAAAGAAGGCACCCGCCAGGAAGGCGCCCGGCCGCAAGGCGTGAAGAAGCACGCCGATGCGCCTCGCCATCGTGGCCGTGGGCCAGCGTGTGCCCGATTGGGCGCGCACCGCTTGGGACGATTACGCCAAGCGCTTCCCGCCCGAGATCAAGGTCGAGCTCAGGGCCGTCAAGACCGAGCCCCGGGGCTCCAAAACGCTCCTGAACCTGCAGGCGGCCGAGCGTGAACGCATCGAGGCGCAGCTCCCGCGCGGCGTGCACCGCGTGGCGCTCGACGAGCACGGCACGCGCCTGAGCACGCAGGCGCTGGCCCGGAGGCTCAAGGACTGGCAACTCGCGGGCGACGATGTGGCGCTCATCATCGGCGGGCCGGACGGGCTCGACCCGGCGCTGCTTGCGGGCGCGCACGAGCGCATCCGGCTTTCGGACATGACGCTGCCGCACGCACTGGTTCGGGTGCTGCTGATCGAGCAGCTCTACCGCGCCTGGTCGGTGAACGCGGGGCACCCCTATCATCGGGAGTAGTCAGTGGTAAGTGGTGAGTGGTGAGTCCGACTTACCGCTTACGACTGACCACTGACCAGCCTCAGAGTTTTTCGGTCTCGCCCACCTTGGGCTGCCAGACCATCAGGCGCTTCTCGATCGCGCCCACCATCTCGTCGAGCACCAGCGCGAAGGCCGTCAGCACGAGGATGCCGGCCATCACGGTGTTGATGTCGAAGCTCCCCTCGGCCTGCAGGATCAGGTAGCCCACGCCCTGACTCGACCCGAGGTATTCGCCCACCACCGCGCCGACGAAGGCCAGTCCCACGCTGGTGTGCAGCGAGCTGAAGACCCAGCTCGTCGCGCTGGGCAGATAGACGTGGCGCAGCAGCTGGCGGGCGCTGGCACCCAGCATGCGGGCGCTGGACAGCACCACGGGGCTGACTTCCTTGACGCCCTGGTAGACGTTGAAGAAGACGATGAAGAACACCAGCGTGACGCCCAGCGCCACCTTGGAGCCCATGCCCAGGCCGAACCAGACCGCAAAGATGGGCGCGAGGATGATGCGCGGCATCGCGTTCATCGCCTTGATGTAGGGGTCCAGGATCGCCGACGCCATGGGCGAAAGCGCCAGCCACAGCCCACCCGCCAGTCCCCCGGCCGCGCCGATCGCGAACGCCATCACGGTTTCGGCCAGCGTCACCCACAGGTGCTGGTAGATGTCGGCGTTGATGAAGAACCAGTCGCGGATCACGCCGAAGATCTTGATCGGCTCGCCGAAGAAGAAGGCCGCCTGCTTGTCGTTGTCGAACATGAAGGGCGGGATCAGCCCCGGCCTGGTCATCACGTGCCAGAACAGGAAGAGCAGCACCAGCAGGCCCAGCTGCCACAGGCGCAGCGTCGCGGGGCGCGGTTTGATCAGGTTCCACATGCGCGTTCAGGCCTTCTTCAGTTGCTGGGCGTAGCCCTTGAGCACTTCCTCGCGCAGCTCGCCCCAGATGGCGGCATGCAGCTCCAGGAAGCGTGGCTGCGTCTTGACCTCGGCTACGTCGCGCGGACGCGGCAGGTCGATGGCGAATTCGCCCATGGGGTGCGAGGCTGGCCCCGCGCTCATCACCACCACGCGGTCGCTCATGGCAATGGCTTCATCGAGGTCGTGCGTGATGAAGAGCACCGCCTTCTTCTTGGCCTGCCAGAGCGAGAGCACTTCGTTTTCCATCAGCTGGCGCGTCTGGATGTCGAGCGCGGAAAACGGCTCGTCCATCAGGATGATGTCAGGGTCGAGCACCAGCGTCTGCGCCAGGCTGGCGCGCTTCCTCATGCCGCCGCTCATCTGGTGCGGGTAGCGGTCGCCGAAGTCCGCCAGGCCCACGCGCGCGAGCCACTCCTGCGCACGCGTGCGCGCCTCGGCTTGCGCCACGCCCTGGAACTGCAGCCCGGCCATCACGTTCTGCAGCGCCGTGCGCCAGGGCATCAGGCTCTCCGCCTGGAACATGTAGCCCGCGCGCCGATTGGTGCCGGTGAGCGGCTCGCCGAAGATCTGCACGCTGCCAGCGCTTGGCGCCAGCAGCCCGGCCGCGACGTTGAGCAGCGTGCTCTTGCCGCAGCCCGTCGGGCCGACGACGCTGACGAACTCGCCCGCGCCCACGCTCAGATCCACCCCCTGCACGGCGGTGTAGCGCTGCCCGGGGTGATCCTTGCTCACGAAGGTGCAGGCCACGCCCTGCAGATCAATTGCCGGTGCTGCCATCTCGGTTTTCCATGGTGCTGCGCGTCACCCGTGCCGCATGAAGCTGGCGCGACCCAGGCGAGGGCAGTCGCGCAAGGGCCGCCCCGCCGCGCTGACTGCGTCCCCCTGCCCGCATTGCGCAGCAATGCGAGAGCGGGGGGAAGGCGCGAAGCGCCTCAGGGGGGTGTCGTTTCATTTCAGCCCTTGGGGTATTTGGCGTCGGCCTTCTTGGCAAACGCGTTGGTGTAGAGCGCGTTCAGGTCCACCTTGGCCGCAGCGATCTTCGGATCGATGCTCGACATGGCGCGGTAGGCCGTCTGCGGCCCCTTGACGGGAAAGAGCCCATCGCGCGAGAGCGCCTGCTTGGCGGCGAGGAAACCGTCGATGTAGACCGCTCGGTCGCCCAGCAGATAGCTCTCGGGCACCACCTTGATCACGTCGCCGGGGCCGGCCTGCTGGATCCACTTGTCGGCGCGCACGATGGCATTGGCCAGCGCCTGCGCCGTGTGCGGGTTCTTGTCGAGGAAGGGCTGTGGCGCGTACAGGCAGGCGGCGGGCATGGGGCCGCCGAAGACCTTCTCGGCCTCGTCGGGCTTGCGCGTGTCGGAGATGATCTTCAGGTCGCCCGAACGCGCGAGCAGCGTGATCACCGGGTCGAGGTTGGAGATCGCGTCGATCTGGCCCGAGCGCATGGCCGCCACCGCGCCGTTGCCCGCGCCCACGCCGACGAAGCTCACGTCGGTGGGTTTGAGTCCGCCCTTGGCCAGCACATAGTTGGCCACGATGTTGGTTGAGCTGCCCGGTGCCGTGACGCCGATCTTCTTGCCCTTGAGGTCCGCGATGCTCTTGTAGTCGGGCATGGTCTTGGGGTTGACGCCCAGCACGATCTGCGGCGCCGCGCCCTGGAGCACGAAGGCGCGCATGGGCTGGCCCTTGAGCTGCATGGGAATGGTGTGCTCGAACGCGCCCGAGACCACGTCCGCGCTGCCGCCGACCACGGCCTGCAGGGCCTTGGAGCCGCCGGCGAAATCGACGATGGTCACATCCAGCCCCTCGTCCTTGAAGTAACCCAACTGCTCGGCGATGGTGAGCGGCAGGTAATAGAACAGGTTCTTGCCGCCCACGGAGATGGTGATCTTGGGTTTTTCCAGCGTCTGCGCCAGGCCGAAGGTGGGCAGGGCGGCGGTGGCAAGGCCTGCCGCCAGAAGGTCGCGTCGTTGCATGAAAGTGTCTCCGTGTGAGGTCAGAACCCGAAAATCATAGTGCCAGTTCGAATGTCCGTGCAAAGCAGGCACACACGCATGTCAGACAATGCGCGCCATGCCTGCCTTCATCTACCTTGCGTCCCAGAGCCCGCGCCGCCGCCAGTTGCTCGATCAGCTCGGCGTGCGCCACGAGCCCTTGCTGCCGAACGTCGCTGGCGACATCGTGGAGGATGCCGAAGGCATCGAAGCCGTCGTGCGCGGCGAAGCGCCCGCTGCCTACGTGCAGCGCATCACCGGCCTGAAGCTCGATGCGGCGGTGCTGCGGCGCAAGCGCCGGGCCCTGGCGGCGGCGCCCATCCTCTGCGCGGACACCACGGTGGCACTGGGGCGTGAGATTCTTGGCAAGCCCGGGGATGCGCAGGATGCGGCACGCATGCTGGCCAGCCTGTCGGGGCGCGAGCATCGCGTGCTCAGCGCCGTGGCGCTGCAGGTGGATGGGCAGCGGCGCCTGGCTGCGCTGTCGGTCTCGCGCGTGCGTTTCGCGCCCATGTCGGCGCGGCAGATCGACGCCTACGTGGCCAGCGGCGAGCCGCTGGGCAAGGCGGGCGCTTACGCCATCCAGGGCGCCGCCGCCCAGTACGTCGAGCATCTGAGCGGCAGCTACAGCGGCATCATGGGCCTGCCGCTGCATGAGACGGCGATGCTGTTGCGCGCCGCCCGCGTCCTCAGGGATGAAGCGCCCACGCGCCTTCGAGGTCGGTGAAGGGCAGCCGCAGCCGCTCCTGCAGCGTGGATGCATCGCGCAGACAGATGTGCCCCTGCGTGCCTGGCGTGACCAGGATGGGCGCGCCCTGCAGTACGAGCAGTTGGGTCTGCGGCCTGGCGTCGAGCTCGGCCTGCGCCTGCAGGGTGCGGGCATCGAGCTTGAGCCACACGCCATCGGCACGCTGCAGCCACAGGGCCGCGGGCGCGGCCGCGCGGATGATCCTTCGCGCGTTCGCGGGCAGCGGCTCGCCGGTGCCAGGCTGCATTCGCGGCAGTTCCAAGGGCGTGGCGGCGCTGCGCAGGCCGGCAAGCGCCAGCCACAGGCGCTCGTCCTGCTTCCAGGCGGCCGACGCACCCGGGTGCGGGATGCCGTCGAGCGCTGCCGCGCTGATCTGGCTGCGCGTGTCCAGGTGCAGCAGGCGCAGCGTGCAGGGCGCGGGCGGGTGGCAGCGCTCGCTGCCCACCACCAGCCGCGTCCCATCGGGCACGAGCACGTCGGGCAACGGCGCGGGCAGGGGCGTGCGGCGCACGCCGAGAAAGCCGCTGCGCGGCAGGGCTTCGCCCATGCGGTAGTCGTGCACCAGGCCGTCGAAGATGGGCGCGGCGGCGGGATCGTAGGAGATTTCCCACAGCTCGCGCAGCGTGTCCAGCGCCAGCAGCCAGCTGCGCGAGCCGGCAAGCGTCAGCACCTGCGCCGCACCGCTTTGCTCGCGGCCATCGGGCGAGGCGATGGTGATGCGGCGCACCGGCTTCAGCGTGGCGTCGAAAATCTGCACCAGTGCTTCCCGGGCGCCCGCCGCCAGCAGCCAGCGCCCGTCGCCCGAGAGCGCAAGCCGGGGCGTGCCGGAACCCACGTGCGCGGACACCTGCGCTGCGATGCCCAGGTCGGGCAACGTCAGTTGCACGATGTGGCCTTCTGGCGTGCCCCAATACAGTTGGGCCGGGTCGGGAGACACCTGCGGCGGTCCGGAGAGACGAACGGGAAGCGGTCGGGTGGCCAGCACCGCGCCGTCCCGCGCATCGAGCAGCGTGATCTGGTGGCCCGCGTCGTGCAGCACCAGCAGCGCCGATGGCGGCGTCTGGCCCCATGCACGCAGGTGGGCCGCGGCTGCGAGCACGAGAGTGCAGATCAGCAGGGCGAAGAGACGCATGGGCTCATCGTACCCGCCGCCATTCAGGCATGATCAGAGCGTTGGAAGGTATTCATGCAAAACGACATTCTGGTGAACTGGTCGCCGCAGGAGACGCGCGTCGCGGTGGTGGAAAACGGCGCGGTGCAGGAACTGCACGTGGAGCGCACGCTCGAGCGCGGCCTCGTGGGCAACATCTATCTGGGCAAGGTTTCGCGCGTGCTGCCGGGCATGCAGTCGGCGTTCGTCGACATCGGCCTGGAGCGCGCGGCCTTCCTGCATGTGGCCGATGTGTGGCAGCGCCATGACGGCGCCGATGCCGCGCCGCGCCGTGGGGAGGCGCTCCTGCCGATCGAAAAGCAGATCTTCGAGGGCCAGCCCCTCATGGTGCAGGTCATCAAGGACCCGATAGGCACCAAGGGCGCGCGCCTGTCCACTCAGATCAGCGTGGCCGGGCACCTGCTGGTGTTTCTGCCGCAGGACCAGCATGTGGGGGTGTCGCAGAAAATTCCGGCGGACGAGCGCGAAGCCCTGCGCTCGCGCCTCGTGGCACTCGTGGGGCAGGAGGCCCAGGGCGCGGGCGGCGGCTTCATCCTGCGCACCAATGCCGAGGAAGCGAGCGACGAAGAACTGGCCGACGACATCGCCTATCTGCGCAAGGCCTGGGCCAGCATACGCGCGGCCGCCCAGCGGCTGCCAGTGATGTCGCTGCTGCACCAGGACCTGAGCCTGCTGCAGCGCGTGATGCGCGACCTGGTGGGTGAGCAGACGCTCTCCGTGCGCATCGATTCGCGCGAGCAGTTTGCCCAGTTGCAGTCCTACAGCCGTGAATACATGCCCAAGTCAGTCGATCGCCTGCAGCTGTACAAGGGCGAGCGGCCCATTTTCGACCTCTTCGGCACCGACGAGGAAATTGCACGTGCGCTCGGACGGCGCGTGGATCTGAAATCGGGCGGCTACCTGATCGTCGATCAGACCGAGGCGCTCACGACCATCGACGTGAACACCGGCGGCTACGTCGGCGCACGCAATTTCGACGAGACCATCTTCAAGACCAATCTGGAGGCGGCCGGCACGATCGCGCGGCAATTGCGCCTGCGCAACCTGGGCGGCATCGTGGTGGTGGACTTCATCGACATGGCGCGCCACGAGCATCAGGCGGCGGTGCTCGACGAGCTGAAGAAGCACCTGGCGCGCGATCGGGTCAAGACAGTGGTGGGGGGATTTTCACCGCTGGGCCTGGTCGAGATGACGCGTAAGCGCACGCGCGAGTCGCTCGCGCACATGCTCTGCGAGCCCTGTCCGACGTGCCGCGGCGTGGGCGAGGTGAAAACGGCGCGCACCGTCTGCTACGACATCCTGCGCGAGGTGCTGCGCGAATCGCGCCAGTTCAACCCCAGGGAATTTCGCGTGATTGCCGCGCCCAAGGTGGTGGAAATGTTCCTCGACGAGGAAAGCCAGCATCTGGCGGGGCTGTCGGACTTCATCGGCAAGCCGATCTCGCTGCAGGCCGAAGGGGAGCTCGGACCGGATCAGTACGATATTGTTTTATTATGAAAAGTGGCTGAATAGCGCTATGGTAAAGCGCGAGCAGCTCATGTTTTCATAGTTTCTTCAAGCGTTCCAGCGCCTTGCGCAGCGTCTCGTCGTTCTTGGCGAAGCAAAAGCGCACCACATGCTGGTCGAACCCGTCGGCGTAGAAGGCCGACAGCGGGATCGCCGCCACGCCGATTTCGCGCGTGAGCCACTGGCAGAACTCGGCGTCGCCCAGATCGCTGACGGCGGAGATGTCCACGCACTGGAAGAAGCTGCCCGAGGAGGGCAGGAGCTTGAGGCGCGAGTCCGCCAGGCCCTGGCGGAACAAGTCGCGCTTGGCCTGGTAGAAGCCGCTCAGGCCGTTGTAGCTCGCGGGGCTGGCCATGTATTCGGCGATGCCGTGCTGCATCGGCGTGTTCACGCTGAAGACGTTGAACTGGTGCACCTTGCGGAATTCCGCCGTGAGCGCGGCCGGGGCGCAGACCGAGCCGATCTTCCAGCCCGTCACATGCAGCGTCTTGCCGAAGCTCGATGCGACGAAGGCGCGCTCGGCCAGGCCCGGCAGGCGCGCCGCGCTCTGGTGCGGCGCACCGTCGTAGACCATGTGCTCGTAGACCTCATCGCTCAGCAGCAGCACGTTGGTCGGCGTCAGCACCTGTTCGAGCGCGCGCATGTCCTCCTGCGTCCAGACGCTGGCGCTCGGGTTGTGCGGCGTGTTGATGATGAGAAGGCGCGTGCGCGGCGTGATGGCGGCCGCGATCCGGGCCACGTCGGGTTTGAAGGTGTGCGGCGTCAATGGCACATGCACGGCCACGCCGCCGGCCAGCTCGATGTTGGGCAGATAGCTGTCGTAGCAGGGGTCGAGCACGATCACCTCGTCGCCCGGGTGCACACAGGCGAGGATCACGGTCAGGATGGCCTGCGTGGCGCCGGCCGTGATCGTGACTTCGGCATCCACGTCGTAATGGCGACCATGGAGCAGCTCGGTCTTGCGGCTTACCACCTCGCGCAGGCCGCGCACGCCGGCCATGGGCGGGTATTGGTTGTGGCCCGCCTGCATCGCGCGGTGCACGGCCTCGACCAGCGCCGGATCGCACCCGAAATCGGGGAAGCCCTGTCCGAGGTTGACGGCGCCATGCTCGGCGGCGAGCGCCGACATGACGGTGAAGATGGTGGTGCCGACCTGGGGCAGGCGGCTGGCGATCTGAGGAGTGGTCATGAGGGGGGAATGTGCTCAAAGGCCGTAGTCTTCGGCGTGGCCCGACATCGCGCGCTCGATCAGCGGGCGGTTCAGGCGGTCGCTGACCAGCTCGGCCAGGCGGTAGACGAAGTGGCGCAGCCAGGCGCCGCGCTTGAAGGCGATGCGCGCCACGCTGTGGCCGAACAGGTGGCCGGCCGGGCGTGTGGCGAGATCGGGCGGCAGGCCTTCACGCGTGGCCATTTCGGCCACGATGCCTATGCCCATCCCCAGGCGCACGTAGGTCTTGATGATGTCCGAATCCATCGCCTCCAGTACCACGCGCGGCTGCAGTTTGCGCAGGGCAAAGGCCTGGTCGATGCGGCTGCGTCCGGTAAATGAGGGGTGGTAGGTGATGAGCGACTCGTGCGACAGGTCTTCGAGGTCGATGCGCTCCTTTTTCACTAGCGGGTGCGTGGTGGGCAGCACGAACACGTGCTGCCACTCGTAGCTGGGCAGGGTCACGAGCTCGGGGTAGTCGGCGAGCGATTCGGTGGCCATGCCGATCTCGGCCACCTCGTCGAGCACCATGCGCGCCACTTCATCGGGCTTGGCCTGGTGCAGGCTCACGTTCACCTTGGGGTATTGCTCGCGCAGCCTGGTCACGGCCGGTGGCAGCACGTAGCGTGCCTGCGTGTGCGTGGTGGCGATCGAGAGCGTGCCGCTGTCCTGCGCGCTGAACTGCTCGCCGATGCGCTTCAGGTTGCCCACCTCGCGCATGATCACCTCGATGCTCTTGAGCACGTGTTCACCTGGCTCGGTGATGCGCTTGAGGCGCTTGCCGTGGCGCGCGAAGATGTCCACGCCCAGCTCATCTTCCAGTTCCAGGATGGCCTTGGAAACGCCCGGTTGCGAGGTGTGCAGCGCCTTGGCCGCTTCGGTCAGATTGAGCTGGCGCCGCACCGCCTCCTGGACGAAGCGGAATTGGTGAAGGTTCATAACTTAAAGCGTATAAAAACCGCGTTCATTATGCCTTCAAAAGATCCGCGAATGTGAATGTTATTGACGCAGTACCAGCCAGCCGAACATTGCCAGCGACAGCACCGAGTAAATCATGCCCGGTGCGGCGGCGCTGAGCCAGGGCGACCAGTTCTGCAGGTTGCCCGCGAAGCCGAAGACGCTGTTGAGCAGGAAGAAACTGATGCCGGCCATCACGCCGCCGAACACGTAGGCGGTCATGCCACCCGAGCGAAAGTGCAGGTAGGCGAAGGGCAGCGAGAGCACCACCATCACCAGGCAGGACAGGGGGTAGAACACCTTGTGCCAGAGCTCGATCTCGTAGCGCTGCGCCGACTGGCCGTTGGCCTGCAGGTGGCGCACATAGAGGAACAGGTCGAGCGTCGCCATCTTTTCCGGATTGAGCAGGGAGGCGGCGACCATGGACGAGGTGATCTGCGTCGGCCAGTGCCAGCTGTCTTCACTGAGGCGCTCGACCTGCGCCTGGTCGGTAGCGGTCTGGATGAAGGTGTTGCGCTGCACCGTTGCAAGATCCCAGCCGCCGTCGCCAAAATGTCCCTGCGCCGCGCGGGCGGTGAGCGCCAGGTGGCCCTGGGCGTCGAAGCCGAAGATGCGGATGCCGCGCATGAGGCCATCGGCATCGAGCGCACGCACGTTGATGGCATACGACCGATCGCCTTGCTGCTCCTTGAGCCAGGCGCCGGTGAGGCCTGTGCTCAGCGGGCCGAACTGGCGCGCGCGCACGATCTCGGCCGCCCGTTCACTGGCGGGCGCCACGTAGTCGCCGATGGCGAACGTTGCCACCACGAACACCACGCCCATGAGCGCCGCCTCGCCCAGCGCCCGCCAGGGCCCCAGGCCGCTGGTGCGCATGATGGTGGACTCGGAGTTCTGCGCCAGGCGTGTCATCACGAAGATGGTGCCGATCAGCACCGTGATGGGCAGCAGTTCGTACACGTGCTGGGGCTGGCGCAGCAGCACGTACAGCATCGCCGTGGACAGCGGGTAGCCGCGTACCGCGGAGCCCGCGACGCGCAGCTCGTCGACCATGTCGAAGAAGAAGAACAGCGCGACGAAGGCCAGCGTGGCAAAGCTCACGCTCAATACCACTTCCCGGAAAAGGTAACGGCGCAGTGTCTTCATGCGTAGTCTCGCCGGGGCAGCAGGGAGTGCCAGCTCCAGTGGTTGTGGCGGATCACCAGGATCACGAGGCTCAGCGCCAGCATGCCGCCGTGCAGCAGCACGATCAACTCGGGCAGGCTCATGCGTCCGGCCTCGACCCAGCGCTGGCCCAGGTTCATCAGGTTGTAGTAGACCACGAAGCCGAAGAGCGCCGCCAGCACGCCCGCGCTGCGCCCCGCGCGCGGCTGCACCACGGCCACGGCCAGGCCCAGCAGCACGAGGTTCACCGAGGCAAACACCAGACCCAGGCGCCAGCCCAGTTCGGCGCGCAGCTCGGGCGACGTGCTCGTGACGAGCTGCCAGGTGTTCGTCGTCTTGGCCGAGGCGGCGTCGCGCACCTCGCCGCTGGTCTTGCCGACCTGGGTGCCGTACTGCGCGAATTCCGCGATGCGCAGCCCCGGCTTGGTCAGCAGGGTTTCCACGCGCTCGCCGTTGGACAGCAGCGCAACGCGCTTGCCGTTCTCCACCACCAGCCGCGCGCTTTGCGCGGAGGTCACGGTTTCGCGCTCCGGCGTGGTGGAGGCGATGAAAATCTTGCTCGCGGTGTTGGCGTCGGGAGTGTCCTTGTCGATGAAGAACACGCGCGAGCCGCCGGCCGTTTCCTGGAATTCGCCCGGAGCGATGCGATCGACGTCGCTGCGCTGCTCGTAGCGGGTTTTCAGTTCGTCGATTTGCTGATTGGCCCAGGGCCACACGATGAGCGCGAGCGCGCCCACGGCCAGCGTGATCGGCCAGGCAAAGCGCAACAGCGGGGCGAGCGTGTCCAGCAGGCCCTGTCCGGCGCTGAACCAGATCACCATTTCGCTGTCGCGGTACATGCGCGAGAGCGTGCTCAAGACGGCCACGAACAGGCTCAGGCTGAGAATGGTGGACAGGTTCCCGAGCACCGTGTAGCCCATCACCAGCAGCACGTCGCCGGGCGCCACGCCGCCACGCGCCGCCTGCCCGAGCGTGCGCACGAGCATGATGGTCATCACGACGGTCACCAGCACGATGAGCGTGGCACCGAAGCTGCGGGCCAGCTCCTTGCGTATGGATGAATCGAATAACATTGATCTCAGGGTGATGCGGGGCGCGCCATCGGGCCGGAAAGACCTTGCGCCACCCGGTGAGGAAAACAAGCATGGATTTTGAACTGAAAACGCTGGCGCTTGCCAAAGCGCCGAGCCAGCGTTGTGATTTGCTGGTGCTGCTGGTCGACGAGAGCTTTGTGCCCGGGGCCGATGCGCTCTCGTCCCTGGCGGCCGTGGCGCTGCGCCACGGTGATTTCAAGGCGCGTGCAGGCAGTCTGCTGCAGTGCTACGCGCCACCCACGATCACGGCGCGCAGCGTCTTGCTGCTGGGCGCGGGAGATGGCGGCCCCGTCGCCGTGCGCAAGGCGGTGCTGGCACTGTCCGGCCTGCTCAAGGCCGGGGTGTCCAGGCACGTCGTGTTCGCCTTTGGGTCGGCGGCGCCCGGGCCTGACGCCATCGGCGTGCTGGTGCGCTGCGTGGCCGAGGCCAGCTACGTCTACACCACGACCAAGAGCAAAGCCGAGCCGCGTGCGCTGGCTCGCGCCACGGTCGGCGTGCCCGATGCGGCGCGGGTGCGCGCGGCGTTCGATACCGCCGTCGCAGTGGTGGCAGGGGTGGAGTTCGCACGCGAGTGGGCCAATCGCCCGGCCAACCACGCCACGCCCACGATGCTCGGCGAGGCGGCGCGCTCGCTCGCGCGCCATGCGGGCATCAGCTGCAAGCTGCATGGCCCGGCGCAGGTGGCGCGGCTGGGCATGGGGGCGTTCATGGCGGTGGCGCGGGGCTCGAGCGAGCCCCTGCGCTTCATCGAGCTGCACTACCAGGGTGGACCCAAGGCACAGGCGCCCGTCGTGCTCGTGGGCAAGGGCATCACGTTTGACGCCGGAGGCATCTCGCTCAAGCCCGCCGCGGGCATGGACGAGATGAAGTTCGACATGGGCGGCGCCGCGAGTGTGCTCGGCACCTTCCGTGCGCTGGCCGAGCTGCGGCCCAAAATCAACGTGGTCGGCCTGATTCCCAGTTGCGAGAACCTGCCCGATGGCAAGGCCGTCAAGCCCGGCGACGTGGTCACGAGCATGAGCGGGCAGACCATAGAAATCCTGAACACCGATGCCGAAGGGCGCCTCGCGCTGTGCGATGCGCTGGCCTACGCCGCGCGCTTCAAGCCGAAGGCGGTGGTGGACATGGCCACGCTCACGGGGGCGTGCGTGGTGGCCCTGGGGGCCGTGCGCAGCGGTCTGTTTGCCAGCGACGATGCGCTCGCCGCGCAACTGCTGGCGGCGGGTGAAGATGCGCTCGACCCGTGCTGGCGCATGCCGCTCGATGACGAATATGCCGACGGCCTCAAGAGCGCATTCGCCGACGTGGCCAACGTCGCCGGGCGCCCGGCCGGCGCGGTGACTGCGGCCAAATTCCTGCAGCGCTTCGTCGGGGCCTGGCCGTGGGCGCACCTGGACATCGCGGGTACGGCCTGGAAGTCCGGCTCGGCCAAGGGCGCCACCGGCCGCCCCGTGGGGCTGCTGGTGCATTACCTGCTGGCGGTGGCCGATGCGGCCCCTGCCCGCAGGCGAGGGAAATAGCCATGGTGACCGGGCGCACACCGCCGCGTTTCGTCCCCACGCTCACCGATGTGGTGGATGTGCCTGCGCCGCTGCCGCAAGCCGATCCCGCGGCAGCGGCACCCACAGCGAACGTGGCGCCTGTTTCGGTGGACGTGCAGCGCGATGCATCTGCCGAAGCGGATTTCCCGCTCTCCCGCGAGATGGAAACAGCAATTGCCGAGCGCGTGCACGCGCTGCTCGAGGAGCGGCTCAACCGGGCCCTGGATTTTGCGCTGCAGGATCTGCGGCCTCTGGTGCGCGAGGCCGTCCTGCAGGTACTGGCCAGGCGTTGAGTCGGTGCCGCCACGGCGGGCATGGCGGTTTCCGATTCGAAGCGAATGGCGCCGGATGGGCGCCAGGCGATCGTGAATCACTACGATTTTTTCGTAATTTTCAAATATTCGCATTGTTGAATATAGAGGCCTAGAATGAATCGCACAGGGTCACGAGCGTGCCGTCGTGGGTCCCGGCTCCAGTAGTTTGCGGTTGGCTGAGCACCAGACTTCGTGCCTGATGTCCCGTTGTGTTCCGTGTTCTCTGTCCGGCGGCGGTGGCCGATTCGTGGGCCTTTTCAGGTTTTCACCACGATGACAAGGAGAGAGCAATGTCGGATCGCAGAGGTTTTCTGAAAAGCAGTGGACTGGCCCTGGCGGCCGGCGCCGCGGGTGTGGCAGCGGGCACGAGCGGTTGCGCCACGGCGGCGGCCCCCGCCGTGAGCAGCGGACGCATGGCGGACTTGCCCAAGGCCAAGGGGCCGCGGCTGGTGGTGGTGGGCGGCGGCACCTCGGGCCTGACCATCGCCAAATACGCCAAGAAGGAATTCCCCAAGTTCGACGTCGTGCTCGTGGAAAAGCGCGACATGTATTCCTCGTGCTTCACCAGCAACCTCTGGTACGCCGGGCTCATCACGCTGGAGAACCTGGCCAACCACAGCTTCCTCGATGCGGCGGTGAACAACCACTACGTCTACTTCAACGCCACGGTGACGGGGCTCGACCGCGCGGGCAAGGTGCTGGCGACCAATGAGGGCGACATCAAGTACGACTACCTGGTGATTGCTCCCGGTATTTCCTACGACTACGACAAGATCGGCGTCACGGATGTCGACACCAGGACGGCATTGCGCCAGATCTACCCGGGCGGTTTCGTCTCGCCAACCGAGCATGTCACCTTGAACCGCAAGATCCGCGAGTTCGAGGGCGGCGTGTTCATCCAGACCGTGCCCAGCGGCAACTACCGCTGCCTGCCCGCGCCGTACGAGCGCGCCTGCCTGATCGCCTCGCTGATCAAGCACAACAAGATCAAGGGCAAGGTCGTCATTCTGGACGCCAACCCCGAGGTGACGATCAAGGCCAAGGGCTTTCATGCGGCCTTCGACGAGCTCTACAAGGGCATCCTCGAGTACAAGCCGGGCGTGGCCGTCAAGGGCGTGGACGTGGCCAAGCGCACGATAGAAACCGATTTCGACAGCTACCAGTTCGACGACGCGGCGATCTACCCGAACGTGCGCGCCTCCACGCTGATCGAGCAGCTCGGCCTGCTGGCACCTTCGACCAAGTCCAACCAGAAGGAAGCGAACATCGACACGCGCTTCTACAACATCATCGGCGACACCTCGGTGTACGTGACGGGCGACTCGCGCCCGCACCCGTATTCGAAGAGCGCCAACACCTCCAACACCGAGGCGCACTATGTGGCCAAGGTGCTGGCGGCGCGCGCGCAGGGCAAGGAGATCGCCTGGAGCACGCCCGAAACCATCTGCTATTCGGTGGTCAACGCCTTCCCGATGCAGGCGATCTCGGTCAAGGCGCACTACGTGTACGACGCGGGCAAGGACGCGATCACCGGCTTTTCGCCCGACACCAAGGTCTTCGACAACCGCGACGCCGCCAAGGGACAGGCGACGCTGGAATGGGCCAAGGGCCTGTACCGCGACATGTTCAACGCCTGAGCTGCGCATCCCGAAAATGAAGGCCACCGCAGTGTGGCCTTTTTTCGCTTGAAGGAGACAAAATGGATCGCAGGTGTTTCACGCAGTGGTGCTCGGGCGCCGTGCTGGCGCAGGGCTTCGCGAGCTGGGCCGCGCCCATCGAGGATTACGCGAGCATTCCCCTCGTGCACCCCGACGGTGCGCCGATCAAGGCGTCGGAGGTCGGCACCGACGAGGCCATGGTGTTTGCCTACCCGCTCAAGGGCATCCCGTGCTACCTGATCAACCTCGGGGACAGAGAGCCTACGACGCAAACCCTCACGTCTCCCGACGATGGTGACTACACCAACCCGCCGGGCGTGGGCCCCAAGGGCAACCTGGTGGCTTTCGTCGCCATCTGCACGCACCAGCTCAGCTACCCGACACCTGTGGCGAGCTATCTGCGCTACGCGGCGGGCGGCAGCGAGCTCGGTGGCGGGCCGGGGCGCATCGTCTGCTGCGCGCATGGCAGCGTCTATGACCCGGCACAGGGGGCGGCGCGCATCTCGGGGCCGACGCAAAACCCGCTGATGCCGGTGCGCCTGAGCCACGACACCGCAACGGACCAGCTCTCGGCCACGGGTGCGGTCGGGCGCAAGTTCTTCGAGCGGTTCTTCCAGAATTACAAGGGCGAGCTGATCGAGCGTTTCGGCCCCGGCGTGTACCGCCAGGAGGTGCAGGGCAGCACGGTGACCGTGCCACTCAGCACCTATTCGCGTCAGGTGCCGGCCTGCTGAGCGTTTCGCCGCAGCGCGGCGAGGGTCGTGGTTGGCGTGATGGCTTGCGGATCGACCAGGCAATGGATCAGCGCCGGCTGGCCGCTGGCGCGTGCGCGCTCGAGCGCCGGGGCGAATTCCTCGGTGCGCCGCACGCGCTCGCCGTGTCCGCCGAAGGCGCGCGCATAGGCGCAGAAATCCGGGTTCTTCAGTTGCGTGGCGCTCACGCGGCTGGGGTAGCGGCGCTCCTGGTGCATGCGTATCGTGCCGTACATGCCATTGTCCAGCACGATGACGGTGATCGGCAGTGCGTACTGCACGGCGGTGGCGAATTCCTGGCCGTGCATGAGAAAGTCTCCGTCGCCCGCGAAGGCGATCACTTCGCGCTCGGGGTACAGGCTTTTCACGCCCACGGCCGCCGGCAGGCCGTAGCCCATCGATCCGCTCACGGGCGCGAGCTGGCTGGCCCAGCGGGTGAAGGGCCAGAAGCGGTGCACCCAGGTGGTGAAGTTGCCCGCGCCGCTGCACACGATGGTGTCCGCGGGCAGCGCTTCGCGCAGGTGCTGCATCACCGCGCCCAGTTGCAGCTCGCCGGGGATGGTGATGTGCGTCGGGTCGCTCCAGGCGAGCTGATCGGCGTGCGCGGCCTGCGTGTGGTCGATCCATGCGGGGTCGGCGGGCGCGGGCAGGCGCAGCAGCGCCGCCGCCATCGCCGCGGGCGTGGCGTGGATGGCGAGTTGCGGTTGGTAGACGCGGCCCAGCTCTTCGGCGTCCGGGTAGACGTGGATCAGCGCCTGGCCGGGCACGGGGATGTCCCAGAGCGTGTAGCCCTGGGAAGGCACGTCGCCCAGGCGCGTGCCGATGGCGAGGACGAGGTCGGCCGCCCTCAGGCGCTGGAGCAGTTTCGGGTGGGTGCCTATGCCCAGATCGCCCGCGTGGCAGGGGTGATCGGCGGGGAAGAGCATCTGGCGGCGAAATGTGGTGGCGACGGGCAGTTGCCAGCGCGTGGCGAATTCGATCGTGTCGCGCACCGCCTGCTCGCTCCAGCGGGCGCCGCCCACGAGCACCATGGGACGCCGGGCTGCCGCCAGCCGCGCCGCCAGCGTGGCCAGCGCCTGCTCGCCGGGCGCGGTTTCCAGCGCGAGGCTTGCAAGCGCGTCGGCAGCGCTCGCGCTCTCGGTGAGCATGTCTTCGGGCAGCGCCACCACGACCGGGCCGGGGCGGCCATTCATGGCCACGTGAAAGGCGCGCGCGACGAGTTCGGGGATGCGTGCGGCATCGTCGATCTGTACCACCCACTTGGCGAAGTGGCCGAACAAGGCCGTGTAGTCCACTTCCTGGAATGCCTCGCGCTGGAGCACGCCGCGCGCCACCTGGCCGACGAAGACAATGAGCGGGGTGGAGTCCTGCCGTGCGATGTGAATGCCTGCCATGGCATTGGAGATGCCCGGCCCGCGCGTGACGAAGCAGATGCCGGGGCGCCCCGTGAGCTTGCCCTGCGCCTCGGCCATCATGGCGGCGCCACCCTCCTGCCGGCAGACCACGACCTGGATGGCCGCGTCGTGCAGCGCATCGAGCACCGCGAGATAACTCTCACCGGGAACGCAAAACAGCTGCCGCACGCCCTGGATGAGCAGTTGATCGACCAGGATGTGCGCGCCGGTGCGTGGAGGGAGTGCAGGGGATTCGGACATGGCAGGTGCAAGAATGGCGGGGCCATTATCCTTGCGCGCCCGTTTCATTTCATACGAGAAAGCACTGCCTCATGGCCATCCAATGGTTTCCCGGTCACATGCACCTGACGCGCCAGGCGATCGCCGCGCGCATCAAGAGCATCGACGTGGTCATCGAACTGCTGGACGCGCGCCTGCCGGGCTCCAGCAGCAACCCGCTGCTGGGCGAATTGGCGGGGCACAGGCCCACGCTCAAGGTGCTCAACAAGCAGGATCTGGCCGACCCCGAGCGCACGCAGGCGTGGCTCGCCTGGTATGGCGCGCAGCCCGATACGCGGGCGATTGCGCTCGATGCCTCGGATCGCGCGCCGGCGCGCCGCCTGATCGAGGCCTGCCGCCAGCTGGCGCCTTCGCGCCGGGGCATGGCGCGGCCCATGCGCGTGCTGATCGTGGGCGTGCCCAACGTCGGCAAGTCCACGCTCATCAATACCCTGAGCCGCAAGAGCCAGGCCAGGACCGGCGACGAAGCGGGCGTGACCAAGCAGGAGCAGCGCATCGTGCTCGATGATGATTTCTACTTGTGGGACACGCCCGGCATGCTCTGGCCGCGCATCATCGTGCCCGAAAGCGGCGTGCGCCTGGCCGCCAGCGGCGCTGTGGGGCGCAATGCCTACGACGAGCAGGAGGTGGCGCTCGACCTGCTGGCTTACCTGAAATTCAATTACCCCAAAGAGCTTGCAGCGCGCTACCAGCTTGCGCAAGAAGCTACTGAATTGCAAGCATTGCACGACGATGAACTGCTGGAGCACATCGCGCGGCGCCGGGGCGCGGTGATGGCTGGGGGGCGGCTGGACTGGCAGAAGGCGGCCGAGATCGTGCTGACCGACTTTCGCGGCGCGGCCATCGGGCGCATCACGCTGGAGACGCCGCCGGAGTACGAACAGTGGCTGGCTGCAGGCCGTGCGAAGGATGCTGAACGCGAGGCCAGGCGCAAGGCCCAGCGTGAGGAGCGCAAGGGCAGCCGCTGAGGAGCGAGCGCGCATCTTCTTGTGGGAGCGGCTTGTATCTTTCAGGTTGTTCGTTAACTCCCCGAGGGGCACCTCGGGGAGGAGCGGGGGAGCATGCCGTGGAGCGGCTTGGGTCAATAGCCCGTGCTGAAGATGTTCGCAGCCCCCTGCTCACCCT
>Ga0209935_1001180_pt1 | contig 45232 bp, 50 predicted proteins | sample ThiBio_1000_plan_2_FD_183958 | JGI IMG/M metagenome (GOLD analysis project Ga0209935, IMG submission 183958) | Wastewater bioreactor microbial communities from Cape Town, South Africa - Thiocy_cont_1000_plan (SPAdes) | ecosystem: Engineered > Bioreactor > Thiocyanate-remediating >... | reverse complement strand
CAAAATTTTCGGTAGATGGCTCGCAGACCGAGTGTAATCAAAAAGCCGCCACCGTCGCGGGCGGCGGACAATAGCAGAGCGCCACGAACGCTGCCTGCCATAGCGTATTTCAGCGGAAAAGCGGCAACCAAGAAAACTACCCAGCCGACGAGTTGGAACTTCCAAAATAAGGATAACGTTTGATTCCAACTTTTCATCGGGCGGGCTATGTGGGTATTTCCGATTCGCCCGCGAGTCGGCATGCGCCATGAAGACGCATGCGCTCGCAGCGGAACCGAATTTCACCGGCAACCTCAGCGGCTTTGATGCCTATTTTTTCGCCCAGCTTGCGCAAGGTGGAGCTAATTTCATCCGTTGGAAACGGGCGAATGGTGGAACAGTCCTCGCATATCCAAAAGACGGTCCTGGGATTGTCGGCTGGTTGAAAAAGGCGAACTCCGTTATTGAGAAGAATCTCCCGAAAAATCTCTTGGTCACACAAGAGCCTGAGCGTGCGATAAATGGTCGCCCGGCCAATCGTCGGCAGACGGCGACGTGTCATCAGATAAAGTTCTTCGGCGGAAAATACTCCGTTAGCGGCCAGCGCCGCCTCTACGACGGCGCGGCGCACCGCACGCTTTCCGATGAATCGCTCAAGCTCCGGTGACATTGGGATTGTCAATGCCCGTGCCCGTCTCCGGAGCAAACGCAGGCGTATTCTGCGCGGTTGCACTCCCCGCAGACTTCGGTGTGGTATTCGATGCGGACGTTCTGAGGCTTGACATCGGCTGTGTTACGGATTTGCAGAACGATGCGGTAACCGCCGCCATCTTCGGCAAAAGCCGTGGAGGCAATCGGGAATAGAGCGACCGCGAATTGGGGTGATTTTTGCACAGATGTGTGTTGATTTCGGTTTAGGTTGAAAAATCAATGCCTCCGTCTCCCAATCGTGGGAGCGTGGTTCTGTTGATCGGCGAGAAATCTTGCCGCTGCATCAGGAGGCATTTGTCTGCTGATTGTGATTTGATGATCCGCCTCCTCTTCATAAGTATGAGAGGGGCGGAAAAAGACTGCGCCTGTGCCGTGATATTTATTTTCAATTCCACGAATCGCGGCGACTTGGGTTTCGGTGAGCGAGTAGTTGACACACAACCGTCCAAGGTATTCTTCTCGCCCCCGTTTGGACTTCCAATCGCTAATGAAATTGAAAATGATAATAGCGCCGACGAACGCGACGATGCCAAAGACTGCGAAAATAATGGTCTCCTTCCGACTAAAGCGGGCTGAAGGGTCATCGGACGAACGAAGGCTATTTGACCAAGGGGGACGAAATCCAACCGCCGTGGGCTTGGTTCTCCGCCAAGCTTTTCGACGATATTTGGGAGGACGGTGCATGACATCATGGGCGGTTGGGTCGCAAGAGGCGAAGCGCGTTTGTGACCACAAGCAGCGTAGCGCCGGTGTCGGCAAGGACTGCAAGCCAGAGTGAAGTGTCGCCGAGCAGGGCCAGAACGAGAAAGACGGCTTTTACTGCGAGTGAAAAGATGATGTTGAAGCGGATAACTCCGACCACTCGCTTCCCCATGCGGATAGCCATGGCGACCATTAGAAGATCGTCTTTGATAAGCGCCACATCGGCTGTCTCAATAGCAGTGTCGGTGCCCGCCGCGCCCATCGCAAAGCCGACTGTCGCCGCTGCGAGCGCTGGCGCATCGTTTACACCATCCCCAATCATGCCGACACCGCCATGTGATTGAGCCAGGGAGCGAACCTTGTCTATCTTTTGATCGGGCAAAAGGTCGCCGTATGCTTCATCAATTCCGGCTTGTCCAGCAATGACCTGCGCCGTGCGGGTGTTGTCGCCACTTAGCATGACGACTTTGCTCACGCCTGCGGCATGAATGGCGGCGATAGCCTCGCGCGCTTCTGCGCGAATGGTGTCACCCACGGCGAGGATGCCGAGCACCTCACCGGCGCAGTCTGCGTGCGGTTGGTGCCCGACGACTACGACAGAGCGGGCGGAAGCCTCAATCTCTGCAAGTTTGGCTTCGAGTTTCGGCGAGCAGACTCCAAGTTCGTGGGCCATCCGATGATTGCCCACAAAGTATGCGTGTGAGCCAATGGTTCCCTTAGCACCGCGCCCTGTGACGGATTGGAAATCGGTCGCTGCGTCGAGCGCGAGTCCCTGCTCCTTGGCGTATGTAACAACGGCCTCCGCCAGCGGGTGTGTGGATTGTGCATCAAGGCTGGCGGCGATACGGAGGATTTCCGCTATAGCGGTTCCATTCCACGGAATGACTTCCTGAACGCGGGGCTTGCCTTCGGTAATTGTGCCGGTTTTGTCCACAGCGAGCGCACGCAGACTGGCAAGAGCCTCAAGGTAAGTGCCCCCTTTGATAAGGACGCCCGCGCGGGCCATAGCGGCGAGACCGGATACGACACTCACCGGAGTAGAAATTACGAGAGCGCAAGGGCACGCAATTACAAGCAGAACAAGTGCTCGATAAATCCATACATCCCAAGGTTGGGCAAAGAAAAGCGGTGGCAAAATGGCAAGAACAAGGGCAATCGCCATTACAATAGGCGTGTAGATTTTCGCGAAAGCATCAACAAACCGCTGGGCGGGCGCGCGCTGTTGCTGCGCCTCTTCAACCATCTTTATGATGCGGGCGACCGCAGTGTTTTGCGCGGCTTTGGTCACCCGAACTTCCAAAGCTCCTTCTCCGTTGATAGCTCCCGCGAACACCGGATCGCCGGGTTTCTTTTCCACGGGGATGGACTCGCCGGTAATCGGCGATTGATCCATAGCGGAAATTCCGACGCTCACCTCTCCATCAAGGGCGGATTTCTGACCGGGCTTGATTAAGATGATTTCACCGATTTGCACCTCCCGCGCATCCACTTCAATCCATGCGTCGTCGTGGCGAACTAACGCGGTATCGGGTGTAAGCTGCATGAGAGCCTGAAACGCCCGCCTAGCGCGTCCCACGCTCCACGACTCAAGCAGTTCGGAAAGCGCAAAAAGAAAAACGACAGCGGCCCCTTCTGCCGTTTCTCCTATGGCTACGGCACCAGTGACGGCGATGACCATGAGGACATTGATGTCAAGAGTGATGGAGCGCAGGGAGCGCAATGCTTTGGGCAAGATCAAGATGGCCCCTGCGAGAATTGCGACAAAGAACGCCAAATCGGCTTGCCAGATTGCCTCGAATTTCAGCCATTGCAGAACCAACCCGATTCCGGTTGCGATCCCTGAAGCCGCTACGATTGAAATCCTCCAATTTACACCAGACTCCGTTTGATCAGGTTCCTGAACGGTAACACCGGCTTTCTTGATTGCAGCAGCCACTTGCTCCCGCGTGGCGCTTCCGTCGTGATAGACGGTAACCTTCGATGAGACGATTTCAGCGCGAACACCCAGCACCCCGGGAAGAGGATTTATCGCGCGTTCGATGGCGAGAACTTCTTCAGAGCAGTCCATACCGCTGACCAAAAATTCCTCATTCGCCGCGTTTGTTGGAATAACAGGATTGTTCTCACGAGAAGTCTCCCGGTGCTTCTCATCGTGAGAATTACGGCGTTTAGTGCTCATGAGGGACTCCATGCCGGTGTGGATGTGAGTGCATCAGGTCGCCGTGACGGTGCTCGTGGACGTGGTAGTCACCGGGTGGATCGAAGGCGCTATGAGCGTGCCTATGGGCCGAATCGGGCGCTTTGGCATGCGTAGTCGCGAGGCGAATTTTAGTGATCCAGATCGGTAGCGCCACGATGGCGAGAAGTCCCGCAAACACATAGGCGCTGAACTCGAAATCGGCCGCCGTCACAAGAAAGCCCGCCAACGGGTAGCTGATCCCCCATCCGGCGTGACTTAAAGAGAAATGCGCCGCGTAAATATGCGGACGCTCGTCAACGTCGCTATTCGCGGCGAGAAGTTCGTTGCCACGGATGCCGAGAATACATTGTCCGGCACCCGCGAAAGCCCAGGCTACCAGCAACGGCTCGAAGCGATGAAAAAATCCCGCGCTCGCCAGTGCCAGCAGCATGGCCGGCGCGGCTGCATTCACGAGCGCGTTGTGGGTGCGCTGCCCGGCTTTTCCGTAAAGCCCCGCGCCTGCTACGGAGCCGATGCCGTAGGCGGCCATCGCCCACGCATAGGCGGTATCTGAGAGAGCAAGCTGGCCTTTGATAAAATCGACCGTTGCCACGAGGACGAACCCGCCTGCGATGCTGGTTTGGAGGGCGAGGTAGAGGGTTTCGCGAAGTTGCCAGCGGCCGAACATGGCCGCGATGCCATGCCCGAGCGAAGCCCGCGATTTGGTCGGTCCGCAGGCGGCGAGCCGGGGCAGACCGAAGAGGAGCGCGGCGCTGATGAGGAACGTCAGGGCGTTAGCGACGAAATTGCCGCGGAAACCGATGCATGCGATGGTCAGGGCAGCGAGGGATGGCCCAAGGATGTTGGCGGTATCGTAGGCGACCGAGCCGAGTGCGAGCGCGCGGGGATACTGTTCCGTCGAGGTGACGCCGGGGATCACGGCCTTGTAAACCGGCGTGAAAATCGCGGCCCCGAGATTGAGCAGAACGGCCAGCGCGTAGATATGCCAGACCTCTTCCACGAAAAAGAAGCCCAGCACTACTGCGGCGCGGGCGAAGTCGCTCGCGATCATCGTGGCTCGTGCTCCGAACCGATCGGCCACCATGCCCGCCCACGGCGCGCAGAGCACGATCACGACGATGCGGATCGCGAGAGTGACGCCGAGCACGGCGGAGGCCGACGCACCCACGAGTTGATGTGCGAGGAGACCAAGGGCGACGGAACTCAGTCCGCTGCCGACAAGGCTCACCACATGCGCCCAGAACAACCGCTGAAACGACAAGTTGCGCCAAAGGGTCGGTTCGGGAATGTTCATGCGTTGCGCTGGCCGAAGTAAATTTTCATTTCTTTTTCCAGATTTGCCACCGCTCCTTTCCGTCAAAAAGCGGCAGTGAATCGGTGACAGGCTCGTCCTCTATGCGCTCGAACGCATCCCCCAGCAGTTGCGCAAGTCCCTCCTCGCCGAGGGCGTGGGGCGGCGGATCGGGCTCAGGGCCGAGGAAAAAGAATCCCACGAGCCTGCCTTCGGGGCGCAGGCTATGCCAAACTTGTGCAGCATAGCGGGGCCACAGATCTGTCGGCAACGAGCAGAGGAAGGTTCGTTCGTAAATCAGATCGAAAGGTCCGCGCGTATTCGGCTCGAAGAAATCGCCATGCCGCACGAGGCCCGCATCGGCCTTTCCGAGACTGGCATGCGCGCACCGGACGGCCTCCTCGGAAAAATCGACGGCATCCACCTTCCACCCCGCAACGGAAAACGTCTTGGCTTCGTAACCTGTTCCGCAACCGGGAATAAGGACGCTTGCAGGCGGCTCGTGCGAAAGAAATTTGCGAAGTGCCAAAGGCACGCCGCCGAAGTCCCAAGGCGTGCGCTGTGAAGCGTAACGCTGATCCCAAAACTCCGGTCGGCTGCTATCGTTCATGGTGTTAAAGTAATTCAGGCGGCAACTGGATCTGATGTGGGCAGCCCGTTGGTGGCGGGAGATTTGTCGCGGTGGAAGATTCGGTAGATCACCGGGAGCACAACGAGGGTGAGCAGCGTCGAGGAGATGATGCCTCCGATGACGACCGTTGCAAGCGGACGCTGCACCTCGGCTCCCGGCCCGGTGGCAATGGCCATCGGCACGAATCCGAGCGAGGCGACGAGTGCGGTCATGAGCACTGGCCGCAAACGGGTAACGGAGCCGCGAAAGATGGCATCGTCGAGGGCCGCGCCTTCCTCCCGGAGTTTTTTGATGAAGGAAATCATCACGACACCGTTGAGGACGGCGACGCCGCTGAGGGCGATGAATCCCACACCTGCGGAGATCGAGAGTGGAATGTCTCGCAGCCAGAGCGCGAGGATGCCACCGGTGAGCGCCATCGGCACGCCGGTGAACACGAGGAGGGCGTCTTTCATCGAGCCAAAAGCTCCGAAGAGCAACAGCAGGATGAGAAGCAGGGCCACTGGAACGACGATTTGGAGCCGCTTGCTGGCGGAAATCAAATTCTCGAATTGCCCTCCCCAACTGATCCAATATCCGGGTTCGATTTTTACGTCAGCGTCGATTTTTTGCTGTGCCTCTGCCACGAAGGTGGCGATGTCGATGCCTCGCACGTTCGCAGTGACGACGACGCGCCGCTTTCCGTTTTCACGACTGATTTGGTTCGGGCCGGGGGCGATTTCAATGGTAGCGACTTCCCCCAGGGGAAGCGTGTCAGTAGCTCCCAAACCTCCGGCGGTGCGCGTCGAAACGGCCGTGATGGGTTCCGCCTCGGGAAGCGGGACGGGGATGCGGCGGAGCGCATCGAGGTCGGCTCGCAGGCTCTCGGGCAGGCGAACAAGGATGGCAAAACGCCGGTCGCCCTCGAAGACTTCTCCCGCTTCTTTGCCGCCAAGCGCAATCTCGACGACCTCTTGCACGTCGGAGACATTGAGCCCGTAGCGGGCCATTTTTGCGCGGTCGAGTTCGATGGTGAGGAGTGGAAGGCCGGTCGTTTGCTCCGTCTTCACGTCGGCGGCTCCCAGCACGGTTTTCAACACGGCCTCGATCTGTTCGGCCGTCTCGTTGAGAACATCCATGTCGTCGCCGAAAACTTTTACCGCGACATCGCTGCGGACGCCGGAAATGAGTTCGTTAAAGCGCATCTGGATCGGTTGGGTGAATTCGTAGTTATTGCCCGGCACCTTCTCCACAGCGGCTACCATTTCGGCCACGAGTTGGGACTTCGGTTTGTGGGGATCAGGCCATTCGCTGCGCGGCTTGAGCATCACGAAACCATCCGCGACGCTCGGCGGCATGGGGTCGGTCGCGATCTCGGCGGTGCCGATTTTCGCGAAAACGTCCTTCACCTCAGGAAATTCCTTGAGTCGGTGCTCAAGGATGTCCTGCATTTGCACGGATTGCGTGAGGCTGGTGCCAGGGATGCGCAGCGCATGCAGGGCGATGTCCCCCTCGTCGAGACTCGGGATGAATTCGCTGCCCATACGGGTGGTGATGAGGAGACAGAGCACAACCAGAGCGACCGCACCGGTAACGACCACGCCGCGGGCGGCCAGAGCCGCGCGGAGCGTCGGTTCGTAGATGCGCCGGGCCACACGCATAAAGATATTTTCCTTCTCAGAGATTTTTCCGCCGAGGAAAATGGCGACTGCGGCGGGCACGAAGGTAACGGCTAGAATCATCGCGGCGATGAGCGCGGTGATGACCGTGTAAGCCATCGGGTGGAACATTTTGCCCTCGACACCTTGGAGCGAAAGAATGGGCAGATAAACCACCATGATGATGAAGACGCCGAACGTGCTGGGCTTGATGACTTCTCGAGTAGCGTCGAAGACGACCTCGAATCGCTCGCCGACTGCGAGCAGTCGCTTGTGCCGATGTTGTTCCTCGGCCAGACGGCGGATGCAGTTTTCTACGATGATCACCGCGCCATCGACGATGATTCCGAAGTCGAGTGCACCGAGACTCATGAGGTTGCCGCTGATGCGCGTCGTCACCATGCCGGTGATAGTCATCAGCATGGAAAGCGGAATGATTGCGGCGGTGATGAGCGCGGCGCGGATGTTGCCGAGCAGCAGGAAGAGCACGACGATCACGAGCAACGCGCCTTCGAGAAGATTCCGCTTCACGGTGTCGATTGTGGCGTCCACGAGGTTCGTGCGGTTGTAAACCGTCTTTGCGACGACACCCTCTGGCAGCGTTTTGTTGATCTCCTTCATTTTTTCGGACACCCGTTCGGAGACGGTTCGGCTGTTTTCGCCGATGAGCATAAAGACGGTGCCCAGCACGACTTCCTCACCGTTCTCGGTGGCTGCGCCGGTACGGAGTTCCTTCCCGAGCACGACATCAGCCATATCGCGAATATAGATCGGCATACCATCGCGGCGGGTGACGATGATGTTCGCAATGTCGGCGATGGTTTTCACCTGGCCCGGCACACGGATGAGGTATTGCTCGCCGTTTCGCTCGATGTAGCCCGCACCGACATTCGAGTTATTCATTTCGAGCGCCCTCATGAGGTCGTTCATCGACACACCGTAGGCAACGAGTTTTTCCGGGAATGGGGTAACGTGAAACTGCTTCTCGTAACCGCCGATGGTATTGACCTCGACGACGCCCGGAATATTGCGGAGTTGTGGTTTGATGACCCAATCCTGAATCTCGCGAAGGTCGGTTGGCGTGAAAGGCTGGCCACTCTTCGCGAGGGCTCCCGGTTTGGCCTCGACGGTATACATGTAGATTTCGCCCAAGCCAGTGGAGATCGGACCCATGCTGGGCTCAATGCCGGGCGGAAGCTTGCTTTTGAGTTCTTGCAGCCGTTCTGCGATGAGCTGGCGGCCGAAATAAATGTCGGTGCCGTCTTTGAAAACCACGGTCACTTGGGACAGCCCGTAACGTGACAAGGAACGGGTGTAGTCGAGGTTCGGCAAGCCACCCATCGCCGTCTCGACGATGTAGGTGATGCGTTGCTCGGCCTCAAGCGGTGAGTAACCGGGGGCCTCCGCGTTGATTTGCACCTGGACGTTGGTGATGTCCGGCACGGCATCAATGGGGAGGCGCTGGTAGTTGTAAATGCCGAGCGCAGCGACGCCGAGCACGACGAGGAGGACCATCCAGCGTTGCCGGATGGAGAATTGAATGAGTGAGTCAAGCATGGTGGTGGGTCCGGTTAAAGCGCGTCGTTTTGCGCCTCGCCGGAGCGAATGCGAATGGTTTCGATGATCTCGGTGACAACGATGATGCCGTCGCCGGGGTTGCCCGTGCGGGCGTGGCTGCGAATTGCTTCAACGATGCCGGCGGCGGCTTCTTCGCTGGCGAAAATGGTGAGCATTTTTCGCGGCTGCAAAAACAGGCTCTCTTCGTTGATAACGAAAGCGCCGGACTGCCCTCGTCCCCGGCCCTGACCGAGCACATCGGAGATGGTAAAACCAGGGAAATGCGGCAATTCGTGAAGAGCCCGAACGACGCGACTAACGGCGTGTGGCTGGAGAATGGCTTTGATCTCTTTCATGGCGTGATCCCTCCTAGTGGTCGTGGCTTGCACCGGATTTCCCGATGTCCGCTTTGATGATGTAGCTGTTCTCGGCGGCGTAGTGGGCGCCCGCTTTGAGTCCCGCCTTGATTTCTACCCATTCGCTGTCGCGGCGTCCGATCTCGACGGGTGCCACCTCGAAGAGGTCGCCGACGTTGAGGAACACCACATCCCAATCGCGAAAGGTCTGGAGTGCGCTGGCCTTGACGGCTACCGGTACCTCTTCGGCGTCGATGATGACATCGCCACGCACAAAAATGCCGGGACGCCATTCGCCAGAGGCGTTCGGCACGAGGGCGCGGGCGAGCATCGTCTGGGAATTCTCCGCGCCGAACGGCGAGATGTAGCTGATTTTTGCCTCGGTTTTTTCCATGCCGGGGCCGCCGTCGAGCACGACGGTCTGACCGACGCGAAGCAGCGGAAAATCCTGCCGATACACATTGAAGTCGGCCCAGACGGTGCCGAGGTTTGCGATGGTGAAAATTGCCTCCTGGCCTGAGACGAACTCACCGAGCGTCACGTCTTTCGCGATAATGGTGCCGTCGATCTCGGCCTTGATTTCGTAGGGTTGGAGACTGTCGTTGCTCTCGACGACGGCAAGGACTTCGCCCTTCTTTACCGCGTCCCCGAGCTTCTTCTTTACTGATTTCACGACGCCCGGATAACGCGGCATAACGTGAGCGGTCTCCTCCTCGTTGGTCCGAATCTTGCCGTTCAACTCCACCTTCGTGTTGAGCTTGGCGGGACCGGCGGTTTCGATGCCGATGGCCGCCTGCTTGACGGATTCGGCGGAAATTTCCACGCGCCCTTCGTAGCTTTCGTATTCCCACTCGTAGTCCTTGCCGCCTTGCTGGGCGACAACTCGAACATCGAAGGAATGCGGCTCAAAAATCGCGAGGTCACCCGCGAGGAAATCGTCTTCTGGTTTGAACTTCACCGTGTCGGTCTGATTGATCCGGGTGAGCGTGATGGTGAGGTTGATGCCTGCGGGAGGGATCGGCTTCCCGTCATTGTAGAAATAGACGCGAAATTGTGGCTCGATTCCCGGTGGCTCGTAGATGGTCACTTCGGTTTGAAAACGTCCCTCGGTCAGCAGGCGTCCTCCGTGCGGCCCTTTCACGGGCTCCTCGCCCTCGCCGTGGGCTTCGGGACCGCCGTGTTCGGCGTGATCGCCATGTTCGTCTTTTTCGGCTTTTGCGGTTTCCGCGCCGTGACCGTGTTCATCGACTGCGGCAGGTGGTTCGGTTTTCAGGATGCGAAAGCCCAGAAAGGCGGCTCCCGCCACGAGGAGAAGAATGAGGATAGGTTTGAGAAGTTTTTTCATGAGAGCGAGGCGTTAGTTTTTCTTTTTTGCGGAAGGCTCCGGGGATTGTGGCGCGAGCGCGGCGGTTCCAATGAGTCGGTCGATGTCCGCGAGGTAGATGTGATAATTGAAGGCGGCTTCGAGGTTTGCGCGGTGTAGCTCGATGAGGCTGCGGCGGGCGTCAGCGAGTTCCAAATACGAGAACCGCCCTTGTTTGTATCCCTCCTCGGTGGCCCGCAGGACTTCGCGAGCGGCGGGCAGGATGTCCTTCGCCATCGCGTCGAGTTCCGTCACAGAATGAATGAGTTCTTGGTAGGTGCCGAAGAGTTGCGAGGCGAGTTGCACGCGGATCGCGATGCTAAGTGCTTCGGTTTTTCCCTGCATCTGGAGAGCTTCATACACGTCGGCTTGTCCCCGGTCGAAGAACGGGAGCGGCACCGATACGCCGAACACTCCCGCCCATTCGTTCTCGTCGGCGAATTGCCGCACTCCGGCACTCAGCGTCACATCTGGAATGCCTCGCGTGCGCGCGAGGCGGAGTTGACTGTCGCGGAGTTTTGCTTCCAGTGCGAAACGGGCGAGGTCGGGATTTCGGCCGATCCTCGCCATCAGGCTGCCGAATGCTTCTGGTCGCCCGTGCGAAAAGAACTCGGCACGCGCGGACGAAAAGACCGCGTTTTCGTTGCCCCACATAGCGACAAGTGCCTTCCTCGCGGCCAGCAGTGCGTGGGAGGCGTGCTCTTCGTCCAACTTGGCGCGAGCGACCGCAATTTCCGCCTTCTTCTGTTCGACCGCTGAGCTTCGAGCGGCCTGCACGCGCTGGGTGACAACCTCGCGCTCGGTCTCCGCCAGTGCGGTAGCCTCGCGGGCCAGAGCCAGACGCTCCTGCGCGGCGGCGACTTCGATGAATCGGCGGGTGGTGTTAGCGAGCACGTCAAGACGCTTAGTTTCGTAATCCCATGCAGCAAGTCCGCCGGCCAATCGCGCCTCATCGAGCCGCCGTGCGCGTTTGCCTCCGAGTTCAATCACCTGACTGAGGCGGAGGGTGGTTTCGGTAGCGTCCGCGCCGGAACGGCTACCGCTTCCCGGTAGATTTTCGACTTCGAGTCCGACTTCCGGGTTCGGGAAATAGCCCGCGCGGATACGCTGGGACTCCGCCGCCCTCACGTCGTAGCTGTAGGCTGAAAGCGACGGATTGTTTGACAAGGACAACGCGACCGCGTTGGCAAGGTTGAGCGGCCCCTTGGGTTCCGGCGCGGCTGGCATGGATTCCTGGGCGCGCAGGCTGGTGGTGACGGTCAACAGAGCGACCGTCAGCGCAGTTTGGATGATGTTCATAGAACCTTTAGCGCTGAAATGCGCCAGTCGAGCGAGAAGCCGTGTGCGACCTTGGATGATAACTCACCCGGATGCTTGCTGCCTGTCGGGCAAGATCCAACGGGAAGCTCGCGACGTAACTGGATCTGGGCCTATGACTGCGGCCTCCCGCCGTGCGGGGATGGGCGGGAGAGTCGATTTCATCCTGCTTTTCCGCGAGGATGTGGCCGTTCTTGTCGAGAAGCTGAATGTCAACGTGAGCGCCCGCGGGCGGTCGATGGCCGATGCTTCGGCGCATGCTCCCCGCGACATAAAGGCGGTCGGAGGTTTCAAAGGCCCGCGTGCTGGCGATTTCGCCGCCCGTCGCGTCCAAGGTTTTTATGGGCAGCGGAGAATCCGCTTTGCGGAAAAAACCATCGGTGGAGGCGCAACCTGTGATGGTAGCCAGACCAACGACAATGGCAGTATTTTTAGTGAGACCGGATATCCAGCCGGAAAGAGAGTGTAGATTGAGGAAGTTCATATTTGTCCTGATTGAGTTGAACGGCCCAAACGGGCGCGCGAAGTGATGGGAGTCCGGCCAAAGAGAGCCGAACGTGGGGAGCGAAAGCTCCCGATCAATCGTGAATCGCGGGCACAATACGCCCGTGATTCCTCAGGACAACTGAGGAGGGTAGTCGATTTCCTGAACCGGCGGCTCAGGAACGGAATCGCTCGTCACCGGCAACGTGCCGCATACGAGATGCGGGCTGGCAAAGCCGTGAGAATCCGGAGCAACGGAATTAGCGGGAGGATGCGTATGGCAGCAATGGTGCGTCTCTGATTGGCTTTCGCCGGAGTCGGAATGTTGGTGCTCCGCATGGGAGTGGCTGGCTTGACGGGTAGTTTCCCGAAAATCAGAATACGCATGCGCCACCTGGCCACCCACCAAAAGTAGGATGGCGATAACCCAGAAGGTCCGGGAGTATCGTTGAAGGCTCTGCACGGTCGAGAAGTAGGCGATGCCGAGGCTATTGTCAAATTTGATCCACATTTCTCTCAGAAGCGCATCGACAACCCCACGAAAGGATTGAAGTCCTCGGCGGCCTCGGTGACTCCGAAATTGCACCCGCAGTCGAGTTGAATGTCCTCGGTCAACGCATAGGTGAGTCCGACCATCCAGGGTGATAATCAATTCGCCTTCGGAGAGCTGGCTGAAAAATTCTCCGTAACCTGCCAGATTGCCGATGATGTCGTGGCTGAACGTGATCGAGTTGATGAAGTCCGGCCCGTAACCGCCGTCTTCGCGATAAACGATGTCGAATTCCGTCATCATTCCCATGCCCCAGCCATACGGCAATTCCACGGCCAGCGGAAAAATGACGCCGCCTTCCACCTGTTTATTACCGAGCCCGCCCGTGTTGGTGGGAAATTTTACGAAAGGCATTACCCCAAATGCTGTTTTGCCGCCGTCGTTGCCCCAAAGGTTCACCTTGAGGCGTGTAGTCAGGTCGCCAAAGCCGGATTTGCGTGTGGTAACGCCTTCGGCGCGGACCCGCTCATAAACGTAATTCTCGACGACAAGTTGGAGATCGACATTATTGAGGACGCCGACCTTGATGTTCACGTTTCCGGCATTCATGCCGAAACCGCGTTCGTTATCGGCGTTCCGGTTGTCGATGCCGAAACTGACGAGATCGGCCTCAAATTGGAAATGTCCGGCATCCACGGTGTAGGGGCTTTCGGTCTTGTCCGGCCGATCCGTGCTCATCTCGCGCATGAGCGCACGAGGGGTGGGATGAAAGAGGTTGTATTGCCACTTGTCCGGTTCGGACGCGGTAGTAGCTGACAATTCACCTCCGAACCCCGCCGGGATGGCAGCACCGAACAGAAACAGAATTCCAGCATTTTTCCAAAGTTTCATAGTTTTTGTAGCATAGGCTACATGTTGAAGTGAGAGCTAAAATATGGAGCCAATGTTTGTCAATGGCATTCTTTTATGTCAGTAATGAGCATGGCCTTAAAGAACCCGAATGGCTCCTCCGCAGCCAGACGCAAGCAGATGAACGCCCAGGTCAGCGGACCTGAGACCGCCGCTTATCAGCGCCGGACCCGCCAGCAGCACGCCCAGGAACGGGCGCAAGATTACGTAGAAGCTATCGCCGATTTGATCGCCGCCTGCGGTGAGGCACGCGCCACCGACCTCGCCAAATCCTTGGGAGTCTCCCACGTTACCGTGATCCGCACCGTGGAACGTTTGCAGCGCGAGGGACTCGTGACGACCCAGCCCTATCGTTCGATATTTTTAACCGACACAGGACGTAAACTTGCTGCGAAGGCCAAGGCGCGCCACGAAACCGTCATTGCTTTCCTAGAGGCTCTTGGAATTTCTTCGTCCACCGCACGAGCCGACGCAGAGGGCATCGAACATCATGTCAGTTCCGAAACATTGGCAGCTTTTGAGAAATTCCTGACTGCTGCCTCAGTTTCTCTACATACAGCCGATAAATAGTTCAAACGGACGCCAACATTCGCCCAAACGACACTAAGGTCAGCGAAATGGGCAGCGAGCGACGGGTGTCACGAAGCCGAATGAGTATGTCCACTATGCTGGACAACCGTAATTCTGGCAATTTGGGAAGGACTCCAAGGCACAAATGCAACATAGGATGCGCGGGGTCGCGGTTGAAGGTGAGAGCGAACGAGGCGATTACGGCTCACTTTATCGACCTTTTCCGTAAGCATCCTTCCATCAACGTCATAGACGGTCACATGAACGTGCGGGCTGGAAGGTGCCGCATATCCGAAGGAAGGCTGAAGTGAACCCGTGATATAGGAACCACCGGGAGCTTTGACGATACGAGCACTGCTGACCTTGAGCGCATTTCCGGACGAAGTGGCAATGGCGGGCTGGGCCGAGGCAAAGACGCTCGTGGTAACGAGAGCGGATAGTCCGAGGAGAAAATATTTGTAACTCATGATGGTATAATGCCGCAGCACGCTCAACCCCTTGGACGATCTGAGACTTTTCGAGATGCCGCACAAAATCAGCCGCCTATCGCCCTCCGAGCAACATCCCGACCGCCATGGCGGCCATACCCAAATCCTCGACGAGGGCAACAGTCGAAAGCGGCACGCTCAGCACACTGCCAAGACAGGCGCAATCCACATCCAATCCTTTCCGAAGGGCGTTAATGACGCCCAAGGCACCAAAAACCATCAAAACGATTGTCACCCAATAGATAGAGGTTGGTTGCCACATCGACAGATAGCCAAGTCCTAATCCCAATTCGAGAAACGGGTAAATGTAGGCGTATGGTCGAAAGGGCTTCGCGAGCAAATCATACATCTGAAAGCCATCGGCAAAGCCTTCAAGATTGAAAAACTTGAACATGGAAAAAATTACGAAGAAGAGTCCCATGAAGTTGTGCATCCAAGATACGACTCCATGGTTCACCCCATAGCTCATTTGTTTGGCCGATGCGGCGAGGAGAGCCAGCATGACAATTGTGATGAGGGGGATATAATCCCGCCAGTTCGTTCCTCGGCCTTTTTGTCGTTTTTTTGTTGTGTCGCTCATATTCAGTTGCTGCTTAAAAATATCGTTTCTTGTGTGGAAAATGACTGGCCGCTCTCAACTGTGAGTGTGGCCCATCGGCTGTCCAGATGGAGTGGCATCGGGAATTTTCCCGAGGTCGCGTTTCATATCATCATTACTGGCGAGCATGGCCTGAGTTCCCGGAGGATTCTCATACCAACCGCCGTATAGAAAATCTTCACCTTTGGCAGGGTCCAGGTCATCAAGGCTGTCCCGCACCTTAAGATTGGTGAAAAGTCCTCCCATGGTTATGTAATCATATGGCCCAGGCGCTCCGACCATTGGCGCACTGTTTTTTGGAATTTTCATACCCATGTCTCCCATATCACCCATGCCATTTTCACCCATCGTCATGTAGCCGGGAAGGAACTGACGCACATTTTTGTCGAGCTTGCCTGGCTCGATACCGATGAGATTGGGCAATCCGTGGCCCATTTGATTCATGACGTGATGCAGCATGTGACAATGCATCGCCCAGTCGCCTGGGTTATCGGCAATGAACTCCACTGTCCGTGTTGAGCCGGTCGGAACAAGAACTGTTGTCTCTGGCCACTGCCCCGCTTCCGGAATAGGGCCGCCGTCGGTTTCAATGACCTTCCATGCGTGGCCGTGGACGTGCATGGGATGGTGGTCCATCGAGGACAGGTTGCCAAACCGGACACGCACACGTTCCCCACGCTTGGCCAGCATGGGCGCCGTTCCTGGGAAAGCCTTCCCATTCAGAGTAAGCATGTTGAATTCCGTCATTTCATTGGGGTCAGGCCGGCGAGTGCCGGGAACGATTTTCCACTCGCTGAGCATGTAACTGTAATCTCTATCTGGCAGAGGTCCTTTCGGATTACGCGGATGCACGATGAACATGCCCAGCATGCCAAGCTGCATCTGAGTCATTTCGTCGTGATGGGAGTGATACATATAGGTCCCATGCTGCCAGATGGTGAATTCGTATTTGAACGTCTCCCCCGGCTGAATCGCCTTTTGACTCAATCCCCCGACGCCATCCATGCCGCTCGGCAAGAGAATGCCGTGCCAATGAATGCTCGTTGCCGCAGGCAGGCGATTCGTTACGTAAATGCGGACACGGTCGCCCTCCGAGCATTCTATGGTCGGACCGTGCACACTACCATTGAACCCCCAACAGAAAGCCTGCACCTCCTCGTTCCATTTGGTCTTCGGAATAAAGATGTGATCTACCTCCTCGCAGACAAGGTGAAAAACCTTCACGCCGTCAACGACCCTGAAAGGTAAAGCCTTCCCATTTAACGTCGTGGTTGGGCGATAGTCCTGCCCCGGAACCGATGGAGTCAGAGGCGGTTTTGTCCAAACCGGGGGCGGAACATCGCCCGGCGTCGTGGCGGACGAGGAGTATTCGTTTTGCGATGTGCTGGTGTTCTGTCCACGAAGAATGCCTGGAAGGCTGGCAAGTCCCACTGCCAAAGCTGTGCCACCTACAAATTTGCGGCGTGAAAGATTGTTTTCCTGGTTCATGGTTTTGTCTGTTTGGTTTGGACGGATCTATTCTCAGATTGAGAAGGGCGGGGAGAGAGACGACCGCCCACGGCTTGTTCGAGATGAACGCGGGTTACCCAGTAGTCGCGAAGGGTGTTGATATATCCCCGCTCTGCTCGAAGTTCCTCGGCTTTCGACATGAACAACTCGTAAGGGCTGAGTTGCATCGCATTATATTCCAGCAGCGATTGATTCAGGACGCGGATACGACCGGGCAACAGGACATCATGATAAAACGATGCCCTCTCCCGTAAACGCGCCAAAGTGCCGCGGTACTTTCGCACGTCGGAACGAATCTCAATGGCCAAGGCTTCATACTTCGCCGCTGCCCTTCGTAATTCAGACTGGCCACGAGAGAGTCGGGCCTGCCCTTGGTTGAAAATGGGCAACTCGATGCGGAACTGAGGTCCCATATTCAGTGCGCCATCCACATCCCTCTCTCCGGCGAAGCCAAAATCGAGAACGGGCACAAACCGAAACACCTTTGTCAGCCCCAAGGCGGATGCCAATGACGTGAGGTCGCGTTGCGAGGCTCGGAGATCCAACCGCTGGGTGACGGCAAGCGACTCCAGATGCCGCATCGAGAAGTCCTCATCTCCCGCCCGAGGAAGATCACCCTGAATTTTCCATTCCGTTTGAGTTCCCCAAAGACCGAGGAGGCCGGTCAACTCCTCACGGTGCTCTTCCAAGTTTGTTTCGGCCTCGGAGATGTCGAGACGGCCTTCGCTGTAGCTGGACTGCATTTGCAACAACGCGAGGTCGGTTATATTTCCCGCCTTGTATTGCTTCTGCCCCAAATCCAGCGAAGTGGCATTCGTTTCCTGAATGATTTTTAGCCGACCTAACAACTGCTGGTCGGCCTGCATCTCAAAGTAGGCAATTTTGACTTCGGCGACGAGTTCCAGAACTTCTGCTGCGACTCGCAATTCAGACGCCTCCAGCGCTTCTTGTGCGACTCGTTTTTTGAGGGGAATCATGAGCACTTGCACAAATTCCTGTGCGACTAGCCATGCATACCGATTCAGCGTGTCGGACGTGGCTGGAAACTGCACCTCGAAGTCGATAGTTGGGTTCGGCACCGTCACGGCTTCCAGCACATCGGATTGGGCAATGCCAATTTCTTCAAAGGTCGCCTGTAACCCGCGATTATTCAGCAAAGCAATCTGAACCGCGCTTGAAACAGTGAGAGGCTTGCGAAGAAGTTTACCGACGAGAGCGGAAGCCTGCTGCCGCGTGGCATCGTCTTTTTGCCAAAGCACCTCCGCATTGGTGCGTTTTTTTACTTCGGAAGTGGTTTTGTCCGTCGTCGGCGGTTTGGCATTCAAAGAAAGCACTCCAAGAAGACCGCTTGCGACTAGAAGGGGAAGAATTTTCATAGCGTCAGTGGTTCATTCCTGGCATGTCGCCCATGGCTGGTGTCGAAGAAGGCTCCGCACTTTTAAGGAGTTCATTGGTTGTTCGGGTCGGTTCATCGACCACCAATGAGGTTGTTTTCTCTGGCATGGGTGCCTCTGCGGCCGCCGGACTGGCGGGGTGGGAAACTGGTGGCGGCTGTAGCGGTGTCGTGGCGCACGCCGAGAGCGTCAGAATCACAAACAGAGAACTCAAATGGAGTAATTTCATGGTTTAGTGGTGGTGGTCAGAAGGAACGGAGGTTGAGGGCGGAATAAGGAGCGGGCGAAACTCAGTGTGGCGCACCAAACCACCCGGTTGGGCGATGTAGCCAGCAACGGCGGTGCAGCCAAGGGCAACAACCACCGTTACAATGCCAAGTGGAACGCTGGAGCGCGGCCAACGCAGGGGAATAATGGCTGCGGCGGCAGAAACACCGGCGAGCACATAAAATGCCCAGACTGTTCGGTCGGCTCGTTCCATGTGTTCATCGAGCCAATCAATGCCTGCATCGTCCGAGATTTTCCGAATCGATTTATAGGCGGCACTACCGGTCTCATAGACTGGCCAAGCGGAAAGTCCGGCAATGAATAGAATGGCCAAGCCCGGGATGAGCGCCCTGCGGTGCATCAAGAAAAGACCGATCAAAAGGCCAATTAATCCCATTACCGTCCCGATGATGGGAAGGTGGTTAATGAGCACATGCAAGTAGCCCGGTTGTTGTAACTCGTTAAGCATAGGAAGTGGCAACTCGGAGCACGGATTGACCGTGCACCGAGACTGCGGATTGGTTCCTTGAGCGAATTACTTCGCGTCCTGGATTTGCTTGATGAACTTCGCCGGGTCTTTATCAAACGAAGTTTTGCACTTTTTGCAACAGAGCTTCACCTCCTGGCCTTCGTAAACGAAGACGACCGGTTTTCCCATCGAATCGAGACCTTCGCCAGAAACGACGCAGGTGGTGAGAGGATAGGGTTTGGGTGCGGCATCTGCGGCATGTGAAACGCCGACGAGGCCCAGGGTGGTGATTGCGATAGCGAGAATTAGAGTTTTCATTATCTTTTGTGGAATTGCTGCCGACGGCTGTGTCGGCGGGTTGCGGTGCGTCGTAAAATGACGCGGAGATAGTAGCCCAAAGGCCACCGAATTGGTCAGACAATGAAAACCGGGGGAGCGTGTGCCAGCAGGCTCCTATTCAAAACGAGAATGGCAAAACTTTCCGAGCCGGGCGGTCCAGTGTTGGGTGCTGGCACCTCTAGCAGTTCGGGGAGCAAATCAGATGAGAGAAAAAATGACGCGGGTTGCCAGGCCGGCATCAATTCAGTGAGATGAACCACAGGTGCAACCGCATTTTCAGGGGTGGGCACCGTCAGGGAGTCACAGCATTGCACGTCGTGGGCCGGAGTTGTTTCCCCCTTCTCGGAGTGGCAACATGCGTGGTCGTCAGGCTCGCTGGCGAGGGTAGCGAGTGCACAATGGTTCGAGGCGACAAGCCACGCCGCGATGACAACTGCTACTATCGTCATCAGGTGAGCACGCGACTGGCGCAGCTTCCTCATAAGGCGTAATTATTCCTCGTCGTGTTCATTGGCAAGCCAATTGGAAGGTTAGCCGCAGCAGCCGCCCATCTTCACGGAGGCGGATGAACTGCTCTTTATGCTCCCACAACCAAGCATTTCTTTACCCATGTAAGGGTTTTGAACCTCCTTGGTCTTTTGCACCCACTCTGCCTTGACCATTGGACAGGTGAAGACGTAGTAGCCAGCCTTTCCGTCGGCGAGCTTGACCGCCTCTTCGCTGATGGCTTTGAAGTGTTCGCGAGCAGTTGCGAGCGAATCACTCTTCACCAGAGCGGAGGCATGTTCGGCCAAAGCAGTCCCCTTTGCGCCTTCGGCCAGTGTCGTAGCAGCCGATTTGGCAGCACTCAGGTTGTCCTGGGCGAGTGCGGTTGAAACGGCGGTGTAATTATCGAGGACGGTATCCTGTGCGTGAGCCATTCCGGCCCAACCTAAAAATGCTGCTGCGATGGCTGATAGTGTCAGAATGTTTTTCATCTTCTGTGTATTCCCGGTGCTCGTCCAAACCCTCAAAGTTTTTCGAGAATTTCTATTCCGGCCCAAGCCAGGGCCGAAGTTTCTCGCGAAGCAGATTTCGGGCTCTATATAGCCTCGTCTCAATCGCTTTAGGGGAGCCACCTACCACGGCAGCGATTTCGACATAGGACATGTTTTCATACTCAAAGAGGACAATTGCCTCCCGCAATTCATGAGGGAGTTCGCTTACCGCCCTTTTGACCAGTGCGGCCCGTTCCTCACGAAGAGCGAGCAAGTCGGGAGACTCCTCTGGGGAAGCAATTCTGTCTGATAGAGGAGTGTCTGCATCGACATCCATGGACTCCGTAGGATGGCGTCGTTGCCAACGCAGATGCTGACGGGCGAGATTGGCGGCAATGGCAAAAAGCCAAGTGGAAAATGTTCCCGACGGGCGGTATCGGTCGCTGCATTGGTAAACCCGCACGAACGTTTCCTGCGCCAGATCCACGGCCACTGCGTCTTCATTGACCATCCGCAGCAAAAAGGCGGTCACGCGCCGCTGCCACCGGTCCATAATTTCATTCAAGGCCAAATCATCACCATCCTTGAGGCGCAACATGGCATCAATATCCGAGTCAACGGCAATCATTGGCTGTGCTCTGCATGCATTTCTCCTGGATGCAGAACGAGCGGAAGAACTTTCTCTAAATACTTGGCCCGCCTGTCCTCCGGCATGAGAGCAGCCGTCTTGTAAAAATGCTCCAACATCTGAATACGGCATTCCGTCCTCACGCGGTCAGTTTCCGCGATAGCGGCCACAATCTGGGGTGTAGCCGTTGTGTTTGAACGGATTGCTTTGGTTAGAGCGGCATCTGTCGTGGCAATTTTTGAGCACAATTGCGCGCAAACTGTCCGGTAATCGTCGTGCAAGGCGGCTGCCTGCTTCATTTGAGCCGCATTGAGTCCATACTCGGAACGCAACCATTCAACAGGCGATGATTTATGTTGAACGAGACAGGCCACAAGGGCAGCAACGATGGCGGCAACGGCGATCAGCAGAACAATCAGCCCGCCCCGTTTCATCGGACTTGAGCGTAGGGATTAACCGAACGCAGATACTCGTTGCTCTGAGTGCTGGCCGAAACTTCCGTTCCTACGACTGCCCCAAGGAGAACAGCCGCCGCAAACATCCCGACGGCAATGCGCGGGCGTCCGATCAACTCGACAGCACGGTCGAACCAAGTAGGTGCCTTCCGTTGCCGTTCTATTCGCTGCCAGACATTTCGCCGAAAGTCAGATGGCTCAGGCACTTGAGGCTGCCAGGAATCCAGCAAAGATTTGAAGTCGTTTTGCATAATTGAAGATTATCACTATTCATGGGCGGGCACCAGACCCGCCCCGATTGCCGGGGACTCAGCCTCGGCGCATAGACGCGCAGGCGGCTCCGCTGGGGCCGCATGTCATTTTGGTGACAGACCCACCAGTGCAGCCCTCATGCCGATAGCCGATGGTTTTTTGGACGGGGCCATTGGCTTTCACGTTCTGGGAGCTGACCAGCTTCCTTTCAGACTTCATCATCGGACAACCTTGCGCCTGTCGAACAGGGATAATGCCGGTAAATGAACTGGCTGGATTGCTGGGACCGGCAAGCGCCGTGCCAGCGATGGCTGTTGCGAGCGCGACAGCGCTCAGGATTGGTTTCATGGTTTTCATTTTTGAGCTTTTGTTGTTTGCCTCGGAGCTTTTTCTCCACTGGCTTCTCTCGTTTATTGCCATGTCTTCCAATAACCCTTGAAAAATCGGTTGATATCAGACCTCCCCGCACTTTGTTTCTGATTGAGGGCATGATCCGGCGGGCGTTACCAAAATTAAGTGATGCCAGCAACATACAAGACTTCTCGGCGAAACGGTCGTCTAATTATTCGGTGTCCCGCTGAAGGGTCAATATGTATCAACATATGTTCGCCAGCGGCGACACATTGAACAAAGCGCGAAGCTCGAATCTGTCCTCATTGCTCGATGGTCAGGTGATCGAAAAGCGGCGAAACAGCGAGCGTCCCGGTAGGCCGATGACCGGACTTGAGGGTGTGACGAATGGCATCGCCCATGAATTTCTGCACCGTCCTCTTCATAGGCCGTGCCCCAAGAGCCTTTTGAATGCCGCGCCTGACAAGGAATTCAACGGCGGGTTCCGAAACGGTCAGTTCAAACCCCTGCGCACGGAAGCGAGCGAGTTCTTCTGAAATGGCAAGCTGGCCGATTTCGCGTTGCGTATTTGGGGAAAGAGGTTTGAAGACGATTTTTTCGTCAAACCTTCCAATCAACTCGGGACGGAAAAAGCGATGGAGTTCCGCTAAAACGGCCCGTTCCAGCGTGGCGAATGGAAGCCGGGTCGGACGTAAAAGCTGCTGCGAGCCAATGTTGCTGGTGCAAACGATGTAAAACCCGGAGAGATCGTAAGCCCGGTGATCGGCGAGCGTGATGCGGGCTGCATCAAGCATCTGCAAAAAGAGATCCCATATCAGCCGATGGGCTTTTTCGATTTCATCGAACAGGAGAACGCCTTGCCGATGTTCGGCGAGCACCTTCCCGAGCCGTCCGGGACTGCCGGTTTCGTCTCCCATGAACAGCTTTACCGCGTCCAGGTGGAGAAATTCCGACATATCGAAGCGGAACACGGCATCACCGCCGAAAAGGTATCGGGAAAATTCGAGCGTCAATTCCGTCTTTCCTACGCCAGTCGGCCCGAGAAACAGGAACGAGCCAAGCGGCTTGCCGGTGGGCTGCAAACCAAATTGGCCGCGCTCCAGCACGGAACAAACGCGAGGGATGACGTGGCCTTGGCCTTTGATCTTGGAAGCAAGATGAGGCTCAAGGCTGGTGAGTTTTTCGATGAGATGATTCATGGTTGGGTGACGGGTTGGGGTTTACCTCTGAGCCATTGGCGCAGCGCATAGTCGGGGCGGAAAGTGGTGAACCACTTTGGAAAGCTGCCGTCCGGGTTGATCGGCGGAATGAGTTTTTTGCGGAACGGCTTTTCGCAATGCCGAATGATGGCGGTGAACTTCGGCAACTTGCGCAGGCGGTATGCCTCGAAGAACGGTTTGATTTTCCGCTGGTAGTTGTAGGAGCGTTTTCCGGCTGACCAGCCCCACGATTTCTCCACGACTTCCCTCTCGCCGATGTTTTTGGAAGCGATGACGGCCGAATCGTGATTCGCCACGGTGAAAATCAACTCGTTGCTGAGATTCAGCAAGAGAACGTCGGCATACCTTTTATCGAGGGAGCCGTGAATGGATGTGTAGGCTTGCGTGGCAAGCACGATGGTTGCGCGTGCCTCGCGAATCACGCCAGCGGCTCGATGATCCGCAAACGCGGATTCCGCTCCGGTAATGATCTCCTGTCCCTCGTCGGCAAAAAGAATCAGAAGATTGTTTTGTTCCCGTTCCTCGGCGGATTGGTCGAACCGACTCAGGGCATGGAAGTAATAGGAGAGCTTGAGAATGGTATTGATATAGAGACGTTCGCTCTGGAATTTCTGAGGCATCGCGAGACAGACGATTTTTCCGGCGTCGATTTCCGAAATGGAAAACGTCGGCTCATCTGCGCAAAAGACCTCCGAGATTTCCGGGTTCAGGAAAAATTCCAGATATGTGCTCAAGGTTCCCTGCACACCGCCAAGCTGTTCCTCGGGTTGGTCAAGATAGCTGCGAAAGGCTGTGACCAGCTCGCGGGAGCGTTGATCGCCCCGGTTCATCAGTTCCTCAAGCGCGGCGTTGGAATCCTCGGAAACGAGCAAAAGCCGGTGAACATTCGGAATTGTGACATACGCCTCGATGTGCCGGAGGATTTCAAAGGCGCTCTGAATAGCGAGTTGGGCCTTAGTGGGAAAAAACGGATTTCCGCCGCGCCCGCCGGTCAACGAAACTGCCGTATCGACGATGACTTTCGCATACGTTGATGCGGGAACGTCCGGGTTTCCGGTGATGTTGATGGTGTGCGAAGGGCGCCAGAGCATATCTTCGCCCGGTGGCCGTGTTTGCAGCAAAACTAGGTCGTCACTGCGCTCAAAATGCGCGGCCATCCGCACGAGGATTTCCCAATACAGCCCCTTTTGATCGAGGCAAACCCCGCCCCAATTTTTCACGTTCTGGAAAATCTGAAACGTGATGGCATTGATCGCGCATTGCGTTTTTCCGCTGCCGGTCCTCCCGGTGATGAGCCAGCCGCGAACGAAATCTTCCATTGTCCACGACAAACCCCCGAGCCGGAGAACGATCTTGCCGGAATTGTCCGCCGCAAAAATCGTCCACGCGGCAAAGACCGCGCAAAGCGCGATGACGACAAGCGATGACGGCGGCGCGAGGAAAAAATAACCGACCAGCGCCCCGGCTGCGCAAAGAACGTAGAGGATGGAATCAAGCGTTTTCATCGGTGGGCGTGGGATTGAGCTTGGAGGTCAGGAAGTCGAACAGGCGGCGTTCCGGGTCGGGAATAGTTTGCGTGTAGCCTTTGAAATTGACGGTCGTAACGGCGGTGCCGTCGTCGAATGTCTGATGCGAGAAACCGTCCACGTTGGCGGGGCGGAACGCGAAATTTTCGCAGAGGACGAAATCAGAGTTTAACGCCCTGTTGCCGATGGCTGTGTGTGATGGTGCTGCGATTGCCATAAGAATGGAATCCGTAGGTTTGCGTGTAGCGTTTATGCGCGGCGCGGTAGTCGCGCTTGATTTTGAAAAGGAGGTTTTGCAATTCGCGGAGCGAGCGGCGGTCAACGGCGGCGGCGAGTTTTTCCGCCGTGCGGGTGAACTTGGGCTTCCGCCGGCCAAGCAGGCGTGAAACGTAATTTGCGTTGCGCTGAACCGTAAGAAGCCGCCGCTTGGCTGCGATGGCGGTTTCGAGATTGCAGATGCTTTGATACGAGTTTTGCAACCGGATCGCTTCGGCGGTCTGCGCATTTCGCAAAGCGTTCAAATGCGCGGCGGCAAGACGCGGAGCGAATGCGATTTTATCCGAGTCAATGCGGTGGGAAATCGCCTGCTCAATATCCTGCGGGGAGCGGAGAATTTTTTCCCATCGCTGGTTTTCCTGCTCGAACCATGAGCGAATCCTATCCATCTGTCGCTTGTGCTTGGATTGGTTGAAGCGCGACGTGCTGCATCCGACATAGCTGCCCTTCGCGGTGCGCGGGCAAAGCGCGACGTGAACATGAAGGTTGTCCGTGTCGTGGTGCAGGCCGTAGGCGTAGCCGATGGAATCGCCGGGATGGAATGCCTCGGCGAATTTCCGCATCACCTTCTTCATGGTGGAGTGCAACACCTGATCGGGATTGAGGCCCGCAGAAACCAGCGCGTCGTGCTGCTCGCTCGACATCGAGAAAATCAGGCGATGCGCGATGACCGGACGTTTTGCCTGCGAGGGAAATTTCCCAAGATGATGCTGCCAGGATTCGGTGATGCGGCGCTTGCGCTCCGCGTTGGAGAGCCGAATCGGGGCGGTGCTGGTGCCGTCCCGGTTGATGCGGATGTGATCGTGAAGAAATCCCCCGGCGTGAACCTGCCCGAGCGTTTCCTTCGATGCGTAGTCGGTGAAGCCTTTTAGCTTTTTTCCAATCTGCTGCTCCATGTCGGCACGTTCGCGCAACGAAACTTTCCGCCCGGATGTTTCGTCGAGATATTCAAGATCCAGTCGCCCGCGTGCGGTGGACTTTCGCGCGAAGATTTGCCCGTTCTTCATGTGAAGGATTCGAGCAGGCGAAGCGTTTCCTTTACGTCAGCCTCGATGCGTTCCAACGCGGCGGGGTCGATCTTGTCCTTGGTGGATACAAAATAAACAATCGCCTCGAAGGTCTGGACCTTGGTTTTGAATCCGAGAGCTTCGTGAAGCGCGTTGAAGCGAAGTTTCGCTTCAAGGGAGCATTCAAAATGAAGCTGAACGGCGGCGGGCTTGTCGGCGGTTTTCATATTACTTAATGGGGTTAAATAATCCGAACTCGTTTCGGAAAATGAGCCGCAAGCGATGTCCTTCCCGAAGCGTGCCTGACACGCGAAGGGCAGCGGAAAAACATCGTTTTTCCGCTCTGCGCTTTTCCGTAGGAAAAGTGCTATCCTGACGGTCATTTGACAGAGGAAAATGAACGAGGACATGGGAACGCCCGAATGGTCGGGCCGGGTGTTTCAAGGAGACCCGGAACCCGTTTCCGGGGGCTCCGCTTGAGGGATCGAAAGAGGTCCAGCCGCCGTTTGAAGAATGGCGGGGAGCGAAGCGGTTGCCTTTCTTCAATGGGCGGCCAAGGCATGGAGTGGCATGAAAGGTAAGCTGGTTGGCCGGGGACGGTAGGCATGTGGGGCAAGCCTGCGCCGCCCCCGATGCCGTGAGCGGCTCCGGCCAACGAGCGGAAAAAAAGCGCGTGTGCGCCATGTGGGAGAGCGAGGCGTTCACGAGCCGATTCCGCGTTTCTGTGATTGTCCAGGCTGTGGCTTGAAAAGCTCCTGCTGGCTTAGGGGGAGTGGGCCACGCGGGGTCTGAATCCCGCTCGGAATAGCCGAGGGATGGGCAACCTTTGGTTCCTCCTGAATGGGCTTCGCCGGTTCGCCAACGGTTTCGGCCTGGCTCGGTTTCGAGCGGAGAATAAAGCCGAGCGGGCTTTCTCCGGCGAGCAACCCCGCTTCACGGGCGGCGTCCACCTCGGCCCGGCTCATTACGGAGGTGAGCTTGTGAAAGGGGATGGTGCGGGTAAAATCGTTCCCGCCATTTCCCCAATTATCCAGCACGGTCACGGACACCTTGTTGACCTTCTGAATCAGCGACCAGCCACCGCGAGGCGATGCCCAACACTTGCAGGCACCGCCGATTTCCGGCTTGTTCTTGTCGGCCTCGATGCCGCCGTCCGCTTTGAGCATGGCCCGTTCGTAGGAAAGCCGATGCTCGTAATGCTGCGTCCAGCGTTCGTGATGGGCGATTGAGTTAGTAAAACAAATCTTCGCGTTCTCGACGACTTCCTCCAGCGTGCGGGGCGCGTAGAGATTTGAATAATCGCCCTTCAAGGCGTCCCAAGCACTCGGTTTTTGATGGAAGTCGGGGCGGTCTCCCTCCTTGCGGGGAAGGCGAAAGCTGGCGTGGTCCGCAATCTTCAATGCCTGCTCATGCGTCAGGCCCTCCGTGCTCCACGCCGCAAGGGACTCGCGGGCGTGCTTCAGATACCGCTCCTGCTTCCGGTGATCGGCTTCGATCCTCTTGATGCGTCGAGCGCGAACGGCGGGAAGCTCCTTGTATTTCGCGTGGCTGATTGCGGTCTCGGCGCGTTCCTTCCAATACTGTGATGTGTCCCACATTTTGATGCTTTTGCGCATCCCGTCATCAATGCGTTGGGCATCCCTGCGGGCGTGCTTTTCGCTGTGGTGGCCGACAAGGATAGGCTGGCCGAAAGGGATGTGTTCCGCGATGGCGGCTACTTGTTTGCGGGCCTGATCGGCGTCCTTTGCCCGGTTCTCGCTGTAATTTTCAAACCGCTCGGCCCGTTCCTCGGAGCGTTGGACAAGGGATTTGTCCTCGTCGCCGATTTCGCCGCAAAGCTCAATGAGTAGGTCGGCCCGGTGCGGCGTCCACATGGGAGCGACGAAAAGCTGCTGCCGGGGAGCCCATGAAAAGCCAGCGGCTTTCAGCCGGTCATACGTTTCCTTGTCGAGCCGGGCGCTGGAATATAGGCGCAGTTTGTTGTCTTCGGGGGAATAGGTAGCGGTGAGGTCCATGACGTGTTCGGGGCTTGTTGCCGGTGGCAGGGGATTACAGATGGAGGGGGTGCCGCTGTGGTGCGTGAGTGACGCGCGCGGCTCGGGCAGAAGCGACAAGATCGGCGTTCCAGTCGTTGCGTCGGGGACATTCCGACGAAATCTTGAAGCCGGGCCAGTCAACCGTGCTGTCCCATGCCCGTTGCCAGCCGAATTCCCCGGCGTCGTCATTGTTCAACGCGACAACGAAGTTTTGGCGGCGGTCGCGTGTCTGCGCCATCAGTTCCTCCGGCACGAAGGAACCCGCACAACTGACGACGGCGAGCCGGTCATGCTTGCTTGCAAACAGGGTGTGATAACTCAGGGCCTCAATCGGGGATTCAACGGCAGCTACCGTTTCCGCGGTGGCGAGGTCGCCCAGGACAAACCATGCCGTGAGCTTGTTGCCAAGGCAGGGCCGGAAGCTGGATTCGTGGCGGGTATCCCGCAGCGTGGCCCCTTCAACCTTGCCGTGCGGCGTGCGGTGAAGAAAGACGATGCCGGGGTTGGGCTGGTGGTTGTTGGCGTAGATCGAGCCGCGTCCATGCAGTTCATGCACGATGGCAGGTTCGATTTTGCGGGTTTCGACAAGGTAGTCGCGGGCTATCGGCCAGTTTGCGAGACTCGGAACGGCGTATTGCGCGGCCAGTTCTTCAAAGGGCCTGCGCCTGCTGGCCGGGTTCTTGTCGGGAGGGAAGACCAGTCCCGCCCCGGTGGGGCGGAAGCCTTCGGCCAAAACGTGACAGGTGGTTTGGAAATCCCCGCCGCATAGGTGCATTTGCAGGTCAATCGCCCCCGCGCCACCCGTGCCGGTTTTGTTGTCGAACCACTTGTTGCCGGTAACAACGATGTTGTGACGGTCACTCCGAGCGCGGAAGCTGACGCCCTCCCGCCGCATTTTGAAGCCGTGCCAGCGGAGCAATTCTTGCAGGGGAATGCCGCGCACTTGCTCGGCGGTCTGCTGAGTCGTCGCGCTCATTGCCAGCCGATGGTGTGGCAAAAGTCCGCAACGAGCTGGTCAAGGGCCGTGAGCGGGCAGCCGTTTCGAGTGCCGATTTCCTCAAGGGTGGATGTGCCAAGCAAATCGGCTCGGACACAATAGAGAACGACGGTGGCGCGTAGTCCCCTTTGTTCAACGGTGTCGCCCTCGGCCACCCATCCGAAGGTGCGGCTGAGAACTTCGCATGTTCGCCGGATGCTTTCTTTTCCGGTCGGAGCGGGTTCGATGAAGTCAACGGGGTGGCGACGTTCGGCAAAGCGAATGTCATTGTCGAGGGTGGCATGTGCTTTCATGCCGCGACATTCGCACGGAATTTCGCAGCCCTGGCCCCGAGTCCGGGGCAACTTTGCCGCCCATTCATGGCGGGTATGGTCTCCTAAATAGGGAGCCTACCTAGCACCGTGAAAGTTTGAGAGAGCCGCGCTTTTCGCCGCTCAATCACCCTCGACAGCTTTCAGGAATTTTTCCTTGGGCGATGGCTTTGGCAGAAAAAGGCACACGCCTAAATTCCGGTATTGTTCTTCCGTTTCGGGTTCCAGAAACGCGGAGGAGACAATGATTTTTGGAAGACCGGGGATATTTTGGAGCGCACGAACCAATTCCAAGCCCCCCATGCGGGGCATGTTATCGTCTGTGACAAGCACATCAAACGATGTTTTCGCAAACTCCAGCAAGGCCGCTTGTCCGTTGTCGCAGAACGTCACGGAATGCCCTCTACCTGAGAGCAAATCAGACAACCACTCCTGCTCATCCGGGCTGTCTTCTGCGCAGATGATACGGAGTTTCTTTGACGGCGCGGCGACTGGCTTGGAAGGAATCTCCTCTCGCGATTCTCCCGCTTCCATTTCTGAAAGCCGCATTTCGAGTATTCGTTTTTTCCAGTCGATCACAAAAGGGACGATCTCTGTAATGCGTGCAGAACCCCCAATCAAGAATTTCACCCGTCCTGAGTTTCTGTCCCAAATTTCTATCGCGAGGTCGTCCGGTGGAACGGAGACGGTCAATGTCCCGGCGGTGATCGCACGTTCCAGTCCAGCGCCATTTTCTGCAAAAATCTGTCTCAGGAGGGCAGCGAGTTCCGAAGGCCGCGACGGGTTGGCTTGTCGGTCGATCGGAAATGACAGGTTGTCACCCATTGGAATTCTCCGATGCCAGAGTAGATAAACCGCCTCTGTGAGCAATCGAAATCGTCCATAAATATGGACGGTATTCCCGATATGAATTGGCCGTGTCAAATCCCATCGCCCAATCGTTATCCGAAAACTTGCGGAGGCGGCGCGGGGAACTGAGTTATGCACAATTTGCCCTGAAACTCGGTGTTTCAAAGTCCCTTGCCCACAAGCTGGAAACCTCGGGTGAAGGGGTCACGCTGGATACGGTCTATAAAATCGCCTGCGCGTTGGGATGCAGCGTCGAGGCGCTTCTTGGGGAAGAGGCTGTGAGAAAAAAGCGGTCGCGCCGGGGATAAATCTCGTGGCTTGACCAGCACCTTCTCAATGGCTGCCAGCTTTCCGAGTGGAAACGCCTTTTATTTTCAGCCAGTGATTTGCCGGTTTGCGTGACAATGCGTGACAAAGTTCCCGCCTAAACTGCCCAAAACTGCCTTTTGGTATTTTTCACTCGAAACACCCGCAGAGCCTTTATTTATGAGGGTTTGCGGGCGGTTTCGCCATCCGAAGGATTGGCGACCCTAACGGGATTCGAACCCGTGTAATTTACCTAGGTAAAGCTTCAGAATTGACAAAAAGTAACAAAAAGGTAACAATCTGGGCATGGCTTCGAAATCATCCCCCGAGACTTCCGGAAAACGCGGTCCGTTGGAAGTCGTCGAATCCAAGGGTGTTCGTATCCCGATCTACGATGCAGGTCAGGGCCGGGTTCTCCTTTCTTATTATGCCGAAGGCGAGCGAAAGCTGGTCAAGCGGAAGGATCTGGCGAGCGGTCGGCAACGGGCCAAGGAATTGGTCGAGGAGCTTTCCACGGGTACGGCGCATGTGGCGACGTTCAGCCCGAAGCAAGCGGCGGTGGTGAATGCCGCCGTGGACATCCTCCAGCCCCTCGACATCGGTTTGGCGGAGGCGGCCCGGCAGGTGGCTGCGGCGAACGAGATTTTGGGGGGAATCGGAACAATTGAGGAAGCGGCTCGCTTGCTGGTGGCGGAGCGGCAGCGACAGAAGATTCCAGCGAAGCCCTTTGGTGAGGTCGTGAAAGAGTTTTTGGAGGTTATCAAACCGCCCGCCCGTTCCTACCGGCACTGGTCGGATGCGTCTGGCCGCTTGAGTCTGGCGGCGGACAAATTTGCGACGGTTCCCATCTTGGACATTCGGACGATCGATCTGGAGAATCACCTGGATTGCATCCGGCGCCGGGTTCGCACGAAAGCCGGCCTGCGAACCCTTCCTGGCCCCGGCAAGAAAACGAAAGGCCGGAACCGAAACAATTACCGGGGTGTCCTTTGCAATCTCTTTTCCTTTGCGCAGCGGCGCGGCTATCTGCCACGCAACATCCCGACCGAGGCGGATCACCTGATGGAAGCTCCGGAGCGCGATGCGAACGTCGAAATCTATCAGCCGGGCGAAATGCAGACGATCATGGACGGTCTGCCGGACAAATGGATTCCCTTTGCGGCGATTGGGGCTTTTGCTGGCTGCCGCGCGGCGGAAATTCATCGCCTTGATTGGAAGGACATCGACTTGGAAGAACGGCATATCACGGTGGAAAGCTCCAAGTCCAAGACCGGCAAACGCCGGGTGGTTCCTATTTCTGACACGCTCTATGCCTATCTGAAACCGTATGCGAAAGATTCAGGATGGGTGTGCCCGCACTACAGTCATGATTCCACGTTGTCCCAGGAGTTCAAACAGGCATGGGACAAAGCAGGCATCAAGGTGGAGAAGATCGACAATGGTTTTCGTCACAGCTACGCGAGCTATCGGATTGAGGAGGTCAAATCCTTGCCGCAGGTGGCGTGGGAGATGAACACCTCTGAGCGGAAATTGAGGGACAACTACCTCGAGTTGGTGAGCGCAAAGAAACTGGAGATTTGGAAGAAGATCATGCCAAGTGGTCGCCTCGCGAAGAAGCTGGCGGAACTCACGGAGGCATTTTGATCACCATTACGCCTCAGAATCTAAAACCCATTGATTTCGTCGGTCAAAATGCTGGTGGTAGAAGGCGGTTTCGACGAAAGTCTGAATCGGCACATGGCATCGGACATCATATGTCCGATGCCATGTGCCATATTGCTCCTCGAAATGCTTTCCACACATCAGAACATCGCGCCGACAGCGTCTCTTTTTCTCGAAGATGGCCAACGCAGTTTTTGCTTGCCAAAAAGCTGGCCAGTTGTTCGCGTTTTCAATAAAGTTATTCACAACTTGTTCACAGCAACATTCATGTTCCACGAACCAATTGCGGTCCTCATGCCCACTGTGCCTGCTGATATTTCAGGCTCGCAGCGCACGCGACCCACGCGGTTTGGCATGCTTGATTTGATTTTTTCAATCTATTGAGCGTGAACAAGTTAAAAATCATATCTGAACTTGAGCACTACGGTATCAAGGGCCGCAGCAGTGCCGTGCGTTGGTTCCATGGCGATGCCTCTCCAGAATTAATTGACTACTTGGATCTAGTCGCCCCTGCGGCGAGTCGTTCTGGTAATCTTCCGATGCTCGATGGAGTAGCTGAGAATCAGGATCGACCCTTGTTGTTTTTCATCAATGAGGGGCGTCTTGCCTCCTCATCCGATCAACAAGCGAAACAGCTTGCTGATATGCGTCGCACGCTGGCCTGCCGCGGTGATCGTGCCTACTTGGCCGTAATTCGTCCGGGCAGTCTGTCTGTCATTCCAGTTAGTCTGACGGACAAGACCCAACAGTGGAAACTTTTTCAAGCCGGTACCGGCGAAGCGTTGACGTTTTTCTCGCGTCTGGCCCTCGGGCGCTGTGAAGAGGTTCCAACGGGTCCTGACGTGGAGTTTCTTTTCCAGGAGATGTTTCGGCTGGTTGAAGCCACCGCTACCCGTCTTGAACAGCTCAAGGTGAAACGATCGGATGTTCTTTCCCTTGTTGGACGCGCACTGTTTTTCCGGTTCTTAACGGATCGCAGCATTGCCACTGACGGTGATCTCAAAAAGATAGCTCCAAACTCAGACTCCTTGCTTCATTGTTTCGACAATGCTGAAAACGCCGCCGCAACCTCACAATGGCTAGACAAAACCTTCAATGGCGATTTTCTGCCACTCACAGATGAAGGAAATTTCGGCTTTTTCGAATCCCTTGGACGCAGAACAGGACAAAGGGTATTCCATCATTTGGGGGGTATTGTGCGCGGCGAAGAACCTGTTGGCGATGATGGGTTCCAATTACGGCTGCCTATTGATTGGGGGGACCTAGATTTTGCGCATATCCCAGTGGGGTTACTTAGCCAAGTTTATGAAAAATTGTCCTGGAAATGGGACAGCGGAAATGCGCGTAACACCAGTGTTCATTATACGCCTCGCAATATCGCCGCAACTCTGGTTGGAGAGGCCTTTGATGGCTTGTCGAATGCTCACAAAGCTCGGGTGCTAGATCCTGCCTGCGGAGCGGGAGTGTTTTTGGTGGTAGCCTTTAGACGACTCTATCGAGAGTTGTGGGAGGAAACCAATTTGCGGCCGCAAACAGCGGCTATCCGGCAAATTTTGGAACAGCAGTTGACCGGTTTTGACATCAGTGATTCGGCGCTAAAGCTTACCGCGTTGAGCCTTTATTTAACTGCGATCGAACTTGATCCCGATCCAAGTCCACCAGAAAAGCTCAAATTCAAGGCATTGCGTCACGGTCGGAATGCGATGCTTTTCGACTGGCGCAAAGAGGATGACAAGAACGATGGGCCGGTAGTTGGCAGCTTAGGCACGCATGTGCCTATTAGCTTCAATTCAAGTTTCGATCTTGTAATTTGCAATCCACCTTGGACTACTATCTCGGAGAAATACAAGTCCGTAGCCGAAGAATTAAACGGGATTAGTAAAGCTATAGTTGCGAGTCTTGATCCAGAAATCGGGACCGCGTATCAAAACCCCAATAGTGTGCCTGATGTTCCATTTTTATGGAAGTCCTCGCAATGGTGCAGGCCTGATGGCCGAATCGCCATGGCTCTTCCAGCGCGGACACTATTTAAGCAAGGTTCAGCTGCGTTGTTCGCTCGTAAGGCGATTTTCAAGTTAATTGAGGTAACCGGCATCATAAACGCCTCCAACCTTCGTAAAACGAAGGTATGGCCGGATATGGACCAGCCATTTATGTTGCTTTTTGCCCGCAATCGTCGTCCTAAATCCGACTACAAAACACATTTCATTTCTCCTCATACCGACTACCAACTAAATGGACTGGGCGAAATGCGGATCGACTCCCAATCAAGCCAGCGTGTTGAAATCAATGATAATCTAGAGACCGCATGGATTTGGAAAGCCCTCGCCGTTGGAACTGCTCTTGATATTGAGGTTGTTCATAAGATCCAGGCCGCAGGGGGAAAACCACTCGAGGAATACTGGACGCAGGATTTGAACTTGATTTGCCGGAATGGCTATAAAGTCGAGCCAGATCAACCTCAAAAAGATGCGAGCTCACTGAAAGCTTTTCGCGACCTTCGTCCATCCAGCAACGTGCAGTTCGTTGTGGATGTTTCCAAATTGGAGTACTTCAATCGCGATACAGCTTGCCGGCCTCGAATTGACGACAAGGCTCCGGATCCACTGCGGGTCTATCGAGGACCTCTTGCACTAATCAAAGAAAACCCAGGGGCTGATCGGACGTCGGGTTGGGCGTTATATTGCGCAAGTGATGTTGCTTATAACCAGAGTTTTTACGGCTACTCGGGAGCAAACCATCCTGAAGGTGATTTGTTAGTTCGATATCTGCAGCTTTTTGTGCATAGTCGCATTTGGCTCCACTACGCGCTGCTCACAAGCGCCAAATTGGGAGTCGAACGACCAAATATTTACAAATCCGATTTGGACAACTTTCCACTTATTCCGCTGGAGAGCATCGAGGAATCGGAAAAACGCAAAATTCAAGACCTTTCAGATCGGCTGCATCGTGCAGAAAAACAAGTCTTCGCGGATATAGACCTGTTTTTTGGGAGGTTATATGGGCTAACAAAATTGGATGTTGAAGTCATTGAGGACACTTTGACAGTTCGAGAGCCCAATGACGAATTGGGTGTTCGAGCGAGCAAGGTGCCTTCAAAGCCGGAGATTGCGGTGTTTCTCAAACGGGTTGAGTCTATTTTACGCCCCCTTTTCAAGGCTCTTGGCAAATCCCCTGAACTGAAATTGTGGCAAGACGCTGAACAACAGCCCTCTCCCTTCATAGTCTTTACCTTGGCTGAAAAGGGAACTGTCTTAAACGACACTGACGCTATATTTCGTGATGCAGCGCTTCCCCTTGCGCATGAAACTGGCGCGACCCGCATCATTAAGGAAACTCAAGGCGGCATATTCATTGGTATACTGCGGCAATACCGTTATTGGACCCCAAGCCGAGCGCGGATGCTTTGCGCGGAAATCATCCGTGAGCATTTGGTCATGTTTGAAGAATAACAGCATGGCTATTGGCTTTTTCCATGACGAGAACATAGGGCTTCCGCATCCGCCGGTTCCGCTGGCTGTATATCTTATCTTGGAAGAGGCGGTTCGTGTTGCTTGGCAACGGTTGCGCAGTCAATCTCCCTCGCGCATCGACATTGGGACGGCTACTGAGGACGCGATTACACACGAACTCTATGAAATTCTGTTCGATGAAGTTTACAATGCGGGACTTGTTGATGGCTTTGATAAGGAGCGATTCACGGTCGTTATGCGGGAATCGAAATTACGAAACTACGATGGGACGAAGTTGGACAAGATGCCTGATCTGTTGGTTGGCATAGCGGCACGCGAATCTGTTTGCCGACGTTCTCAAGACTGGATTTTCATTGAATGCAAGCCCATTGACTCGGGGCACAGCCCTGCCGCTCATTATGGATCTAAAGGAATCGAACGCTTTCTTTGTGGCGAATATGCATGGGCAATGGTCGACGCTTTGATGATTGGCTACTCTAGTGCAGGATACGCTCTTATACCGAAATTGGTTGATATGCTTCGTGATCGCGCGAAAGATTTTGAGGTCCTTGAACATCCGTCTGTTTGTAGTCGCTCAATTCCTTCACCGATCAGCTTGGCTGTCCACAGGACTTTTCATCGCCGCCGATTCAATTATGTTGAAAATGGACAGCCTGCGCCGCCTATCCGACTCAGACATCTCTGGCTGAATAGGAATTGATAGACACAATACAACGCTCAGCACATATTGATTTGAACAATACATCTGGCGAACGTGTTTCCGAGCTCCTGAGGGATAAAGAAGTGGAGCGGTATTTTGCGCATAATGATGCATTGCGCGAGTTCACAATGCTTTTCCAGGAAGAAAAAAACCAGAGAGCCGCGGTGATTGTCGGAGTGGCCTATCTGGACCTACTTCTTGAAAATATATTAGTGAATTTTTTCGCTGACGATGAAAAGGAAGTGGAGGCGCTGCTCAAAAATGATCGTCCACTTGGCACCTATGGAAGCAGAATATCGCTCGCGTACTGTCTCGGACTCTTCGGCAAGATAATTCGCGATGACTTGCGTTTAGTCGGCAGGATAAGAAACCGATTCGCGCACGACTTTCGTGCTTCCTTTGAAGAAGAGCGTATAAAAAATTGGTGCCTTTCTTTGAGGTGGCACGAAATCTCCATGATGATGTCCCCTCCAGAGGGTGCAACGCCGAGCGAGATTTTTCAAGTCGGAGTCAACCAATTAGTATCACATCTAAATGGCGTAGTAGGGATTGCTCGAAACGAGAAGCGGTCACTTCAGGTTCACAGCTGATAACGATGCTGAAGGAGCAGCACCATGAAACTGCCATTTGAATACCCCCGTGAGGTTGCCTCAACGATTCGATCGAAATGGGCGAAATTTCGCAAACGCTCAGGCGCTCACCCAGTTCCGTGCCCTTCGCTGAGTTCGTTAATCCAATTGTTGGATATTTGCTTTTTCGCGAGTGTTAAACAGGAGGAAGGCCGGCGCACTTCCTTTTCTCTGTGCCTTGAACCACAAGGAGGAATCGAGATCAGTCACTTTCGATTCTCCCATTATACCAGGGTCTATTCCTATTTTCCGTTTGCAGACCCTCAACCTCTGACGGTTCCCAACTTGGTGAAAATCGCGCCAGCTTTTGACTGGAGAAGAACGTCTATTGTAGTGCGAAACGAAGGGAACCACTGGATCATGGTTGGGTATGTGGACGAGACATCGGACAAGAGTGTTACCAGTCAGGATCTGAGTATCTTAAAGATCCAAGCGATTCTGCCCGGTGAACTATCCGTAATTGCATTCTCCAAACGGCTTTGCTCATTGCGTGATGGACGCCTCATCAAAGCACAGGCTGGCGGTCTGATCACCGATAGTTATTTTCACGAGTTTTTTAGGGACATTTCGCTTCAATTGTGCTTGGAAGTGGCTTCCATCGTGCCAGATTCGGAAGGCGCAAAAGCTTTCAAGCGGAACCCCTCTCCTCGCCTTGATTGGGCCATGCACTATGTTCATGTTGTAAACAAACTGCTTCTGGGCATGGCGGATATTTCGCATGGGGGCTGTATTTTAATTCTTGATCGTGTGTTGGAAGACCCATTGAACGCACCGATTATGGGCATCAAACCCCCTAAATATCGGACGAAGAATGGAGAGCTATGGGAAATGATGAAGGGTTATTGTATTCTTCAAGAGCAGGAACCTGAGGATGAGCCTTTCTTGAATATTCAAACTCAGATCAGCGAAGTAACCAACCGCATTGATTCTTACGTGGAATCTATCTTAAAACTTACTGGTATCGATGGTGCGGTTGTGCTTGATCGACAACTTGCGGTGGTCGCCTTTGGAGCAATTATTGATGCCAAGGAGTTGCCGGCAACTGTCAATGTGCAAACTGGTCAACTCCACAATATGGCCGACTTCAGACATGTCGATCTAAAGCGGTTCGGGACGAGGCACGGAAGCGCGGCAAGGTTTGCCTACCACACCGGAGGGATGGCAATTGTGACTTCTCACGATGGCGGTGTAAAAATGATACGAAGAAAGGATGAAGCGCTTGTGATATTGAATGACGCATCTTTTGATTTGGATTTGGAACTCTAGTCGATGCCCATCAGAGAAAATTGGTGTAGCGCGCCGCGATAATCGCGGGGGATTCTGGCGAGATAAAATGTGGGGACGGAGGGCGTTTTTTCGCGATGGAAGCGGGGTTTTTCGATTTGCGAGCGGGGGGTTGAAGGCAAAGAAGCGGGCTCGACGGGAGGCCGGTAGGCCTCGGGCGGAGCCCGCTTGGGATTCAGTTTGGGATGATTTTCACATTGGCGGCGGGGACTTGGCGCAGGGCGGAGTGGATATGGTCGGCTTCGATGGTGAACGTGTTTTGGCGGGCGGCGGCGAGCCAGGCGGCTTGGGCCAGGAGGCCAAGGGTTCGCGGGTTGCCTTCGCTGGCTTCGGCCAGCAGATCGACAGCGGCGGGAGCGAAGATGTCGCGGTCGAGTCCGGCGCGGGAGACGTGCCAGTCGAGGTAAGGGGCGATGTCTTCGCGGGGCAACGGAGCCAGGGTAGTGGCGGCACTGATGCGACTGAACAGGGCGCGCTGGACGCTGAGGCGCAGGCTGCCCAGCAGGTAGTCGTCGCCCAGCATGATGAGGGCAAAGGCACTGCGGTGTCGGCCGCTCAGGCCGAGGAGGAGGCGAAGTTCTTCGAGGGCCGGGCCGGGGTAGTTCTGGGCGTCGTCAAGGACGAGCACGAGGGTGACGGGTTCGAGGTCGGCGAGGTGTTTTTCCAGCAGGAGCAGGTTGGTGGAGCGTTTGAACCGGGCGCGTTCGCCGAGTTTGGCCAAGAGGACTTCGAGGACGCCGGTGGCGGACAGCGAGGACTGGGTGATGAGGAGCGGCAGGAACCGTTTGGGTTCGAGCCCGGCGAGCCAGGTCTTGAGCAACGTGCTTTTGCCTGCGCCGGGGCTGCCGGTCAGCATCATGACGCCGCGCAGGGCGGCGGTGGTGTCCAGAAGACTAAGGGCTTCGCGGTGGGTGGCGCTGGCAAAGAGTTCGTTTGTTTTGTCGTCGGAAGCAAAGGGCGCGCGGCGCAGCCCCCAGGCGCGCAGCAGATCGTCGAGGGCGGGGGTTTTGGTCAAACGGGAGGCGGGTTCAGCGCGCATAGTTGGTTCCCCGGTGGTGGTGATTGAGCGCGCTGTTGAGGTGCAGGTCGCAGCGGCGGGCCAGACCCTGGAAGGTGTCCTTGTGCCAGACTTCCACGGGATCGAAGAGGATCGGGTCGTAGCGCAGTTGGATTGAAAGGGCACGCAGGGCAAGCGGGACTTCGAAGAGTTTTTTGCCCAGAGTGACCGTGCCGTCCTTGCGCACGACGCGTTCGGTGCGGGTGTAAAAAAGCGCGTCGATTTTATCGGGCTCTTCGACCGGGCGGATGGGATGGGAGCCGCGGTTGAACCGCTCGTGCGGGGTCTGGCCGGTGGAACTGTGTTTGCGCAGATGGTAGGCCCCGGCGATCCAGCGCGAGAGGGCGGCATTGAGTTCGGTGAGGCTGTGGACGGGGCCGCCGTCCAGGCGCAGGGTCAACTCGAAGTCGTTTTGGATGGTGCGGATGAGGCGCTCGACTTTGCCTTTGCTCCAGGCGTGGTAGGGCTTGGCGTGCAGGAGCCGGATGCCGAGGTTGGCGCAAACGATGCGGGCGTGATGGTTGACGAAGGGTTTGCCCTGATCGGTGTAGAGCTCGAGCGGCAGGCCGCGGCGCAGGACGGCTTGTTTGAGACTTTCCAGGAACGCGGCGGTGTCGCCGTTGGCATAGTAGGCGCCATAAGTGATGAGGCGGCTGTGATCGTCGATGAGGACGCAAAGCTGGGTGGTGATCACTTTGTTATCGGCGTCGCGCAAAGTCGGCCCAACGGCAAAGTCCACCATCCAGAGGTCGTTGGGCGCGGGGGCTTCGAACGCCTTCGTAGGGCCATTTTCCAGCCGTCCGGCTTTCAGACTGCGAGCGTCGTAGCCTTTGTTTTTGAGGAACCGACGCACGGCGCTTTCCGAGGGCAGGCCCCGGCCGTGTTCGTCCCAGAGCCGGTAAAGCACGCTGAAGGGCACACCGGGACTCTTGCTGATGGCATCAATGATCCAGAGACCGGTTTCTTCGTCGATGAACCGGCTTTGCCCCGCGTCGCTGCGGGCGGGTTTTCCGGCAATGCCCGCGTAGCCTTTGCTGGCATAATCCTACCACCACGTTTCCAACGTGCGGGCGGCAAAGTATCGCCCGTTCTCTCCCGGCCAGGGACGCGAGGCTGCGGCCCGCACGCATTCAGCGAGCGGACGCCCTTCCTGTTGCAGGGTTTTGATGTGGCAGATGACCTCGAAGCGCAGCAGCGCCCGGCTTTCCTTGGGTTGGGGTGCGGAGTTTTTCATGCCCCGGCGGTTTATGGCCACCGGGAGCGCCCTCCAACAAAACGGTTTTGTGGGATGGTCCTCCCGGCTCTCAGGCCGCCGCAGCGGGGACGGCCCCCCGTTCCCAATACGCCCGCAAACTGCGATAACATCCCAGCAGCGCGGTCTTGAAGTCCCGCGCCAACCCAAGCAGGATGCTCTGCGTCGAGCCAAGCTTACGCACGGCCCGCCAAAACCCGCAGATGTCTTTGCCTCCAAGCACCGGCACCTGCTGGCCAAACACCCCGCAGAGGAAGGGGATGCGTTTCGACAGAACTTTGCACGCCCGCCGAATGCTGCCCTCCTCCTTCTCGGTGGCCGGTGGAGGCCTCGCGCCTCCGCCGGCCAATCCGAATCGCTCGTCGGCCAGTTCCTCCAAACGTGCGACTTCCAGACTCCGATACGGCATCATGCCCTCCGGGATCACACTCCACGTATGCCCGCAGCGCGGACATAAATACCGCTGGACCTGGACCCGCTCGTCTCCCTCCAACCCACGGTGACGCCAGTAAATCCCATGCTTGTGCAGGATTTGAGTGCCTCCGCATTCCGGGCATTCCCGGCCTGCACACGGACGATCACTTCCGCAAAGCGACGATTGATAAATCAGCATCGCTTCAACCCTATTCACACGCCCCTTTCCCCGAAAAGTCCCACCAGCCTCGCGCCCTCCGTCCCGGAGGGGGACTCCGCTCCAGCCTTCTCGCCTACGGCTCGAAGGCTTCCGCTCCGTCCCCCTCCGGGACGGATCCCTCTTCACATTCCTCCCGTATTCCGCTCTCCAAACCCCGAGATTATTTCGAAAGTGTACACCCCCGATTCCCCGCGATTATCGCGGCGCGTAACAAAATTGGTGATGCGTTCAACCATTTCCGCCATAGCTATGCGAGCTATCAATCGAAGAGGTCAAATCATGTGGGAGAAAATTGAACCTTTCCTCAAGTGGGGGATGGTTTCGACGGGTTGGCGCAAGCGGCTTGGCACATGAGACTAGCCGCCCGTTTCGAAGCGTCGGAACATATTCCTCATTTCCGACATTTCGAAATGACAGATGCATCTTCCAAAACCGATTCAGCATTTCTATAGCTCCAGCAGTCATGATGGATTTTTTCTCGCGCAGTTATTACCTCGACAAGGAGGTTCTCAGGCCCCTTTCCCATATAATGGGGAATTGGGAGCTTACGTGGGATGCAGAAGAGCAAAAATACGTCGAGGAGGAGGGAAGCTATGCTGGGCTGCTCAATCAATTGATCGTCGAAATTGGAAAGGCCCATCCACCCAAACGCTATCATGACAATGAGGATCGTTTGGGAGAATACGTTCAAAAACACTTGAACTGGGGAATTTTGAAGAAAGGTAAATGGTGGATCGGTTGCGACTACGTTTCCTTGATTCAACAGGGAGGATTTGGCGATACCGATCAAGCTGACATGTTCCTAGCCGCCGCCGGAAGAATCCATGCGGCCAAAAAACGCGGCCAACTTCACTACGACGTTATGGAAGAGAGCCATAGAAGGATTCTTGGAGTGGTGATAACTGCCATTCTTTATCACAGGACTCACCTTATTCAGAAGTGATATTCAAAAAATTTCTGAAATTGGTCACGGTTTGAGATTCTATGTGTAACAAAATGCATGAAAGCCAATCATATACCCATCACTCAAGAACAACTGGACAAAATCTACTCTTCCGATAAGTGGGAGATCACTGAAATCAATCTCGAAGAGTTAAAAGTCATCCCAAAAATCGTAAGACCAAACGATTTGCTAGGCGCTTTTATTAGCGGCTCGCAGGATGAACCCAAACGTCTCAATTCGTATCCCTCCATTGCTGCATTCGAAGTTTTGGTATTCGAGAAAAATCCGAAGCCTGAATGGAATGAGGGACCAGTTAACGCGTATCATTACGTGATTCGTAGATCAGGAAATACAGCGTTTCCTTACATACTATCTGGCCCATATACTACGGAAACAATTATCGGCCACCACCCGGACGAACTGAACCTCGATGTTTATAACCAATAACTATCGGTGAGTTTTCCTGCTTCGGCTGTGATGTGGGTTCCTGTCTATCTTTTGGTCATTCGCCCCCAGACCTATCAACGGAAAATGGCGTTTCGGCTAGCAATGAAATTGGCCCCCAGAGCTTCTACGAGTTGGGATTTTCGGAACAACCGGTGCCTGCCGAGTTTGTAGCTGGGAAGTAATTTGCGTTGGACGTATTGATTGAAGGATCGGAGCGGTATACCGAGCCACTCTGCCGCTTCCTTCGCCTTGATAAATCCATCATCAGCACCGGGTATTTCATTCCTAGCAGGAGGAATTGCCGGAAAAGGTTCGGGGAGTGTGGGGTCGAAAAACGCAGCCGGTTTCCTGCTGAAGCGCCGTTTATGAGAATTTAGCCGCATGAGATTTGTTCAGGAGAAAGGCGCGCCGGCCGGAACGCCCGACCGACACGCCCAGCAGGATCAGCCAATCTTGATACCGTTGTTGCGGATGTGGTTCTTGGCGGCCGTAACCAGCGCCTGTTCCTGCCGCTCGGTCTTCATGTTCGGGCTGATGGTGGACTTGATGCTCTGGATCAGGTCGGCCTGTTCAGGCTTGGCCAGCCAGGCTTTCACCTTGGCGGTGTACCCCTGCTTCTGCTCCTCGTCCTTCATCTTGCGAAGGAGGAACTTTCGTTCCAACTGCTCGCGAGGAAGGTCCTTCACGTATTGGACCAAATCTGCGTTGGCCTTCATGAAGTCATTGAGCTTGTTATCGATCTCGGGGTTGATCTTGTACTGACCAGCCGTTTCTTTTCGGTTTTTGGGTGATGCGATTGCCATGGGTAATTGCGTTTGTGGCGCACGACGTTTCGGCGTTGCGGCCCCGTAGTCGTGCTGGTTGACGGGTTTGCGATGAAAGGGTGATTAGGCCTTGGCAGCAGCGGGCTTGAGTTCAGGGATCTTGTCGTCGTCCTCGTCTTTGAGGGCGTTGCCCCGCAGTCCGCCGATCTGGGCGATGACGGATTTGAGGAAGCGCTGGGCGACCTTGCGAGGACTGAGCCGCTGGCCCTCAGCATTCAGCATGACTTGGACAAGCTGATTAGTCGGGACGCGGATGCCGGCTTTCTCGACGATTTCGGATGCCTCCTTGAAGACCGAGAAAGTGTCTTCATCAAGGGTGACGGTGATGTTGGCGGGTTTGGGTGTGTTCATGTGATTAGTAGTTAAGAAGGGCCAATTCCTTGCGACGGAGAAATGGACCACCGATGACGGCAGAGATTTTCTGGCGTTCGGCGGCGGCCAACTCGGCGGCGAATTCGTCGTTGAGCCGCATCTGGGAGATGAGGAAATCCTGACTCTGGTCGTCGGATTCAGCAAAGAGCGTGATCTCGCCCGGATCGGAAACGCCTTCCTCCCATGCGGGCAATTCCGGTTGGACGCTGGACAACACATCCACGTCTTCGACCTTTGCGGGCGTTGGTTCCGGTGTCGGTTGCGGTTTGGACGATTCTCCGGCCTTCTTGAGCTGGTCGAGTTCCTGCTGCAGGGCCGGCACCTTGCCTGCCTCCTGTCGCAAGGCTTCAATGCGCTTCTGCATGGCCCGGTTTTGTTCCTGCAGCGCCTCGGCATAGGCCCGTTGTTTCACATTCGATTCGCCGGAGGCATCCGGGTAGTAGGACGGCGACGGATTCCCGGCCGGAAGCGTGGCCGGTGGATCGGGCAGATAATTCCAATCGGGCGATTGTTCGCGGCGGTAGACCGTATGCCGCTCGTGCATCTCGTCCGGGTAGTTTGGGTCTGTATAGCGGCCCACCGGATAGGCCTTCACGACTTCCGGCGTGCGAACGGAGGCCATGCGGCTGGCGGGAAGGCTGGTGCCGGGAACCGTCGTGGCAGTTTTAGGCGTGGGTTCCTTACGGGTGGCGCAACCTGCCCCGAGGCAGACGATGAGAAGAGAGATGAGATATTTCATTTGGCGGATGGGTTGGATGTGGCGGCGGAGATACGAGCTTTCGCGAGATCGACGGTTTGGGAGACGTAGAGGTAGAAGGTCGTCCCAGCGGGAACGCGGACGTAATACGGGTCGTTCTTGAGACCTTCCAAAAGGCGCTGGGAGTAGATTTGCCCTCCAGCCTGGATGCCCGCGGCGACGGCGTCCTGATACCCGCCCTGCTGTACCTGGGTGACACCACCAGTCAGCGGCGAGATGATATTGGTCATCGAGGGGAACGCTCCAGCCCCCGCCGAAATCATGGCGGCCAAGATCGCCTTGGCCTCGGCGTATTTGTCGGCGGCAATCATGTAACCACGGAGCCCGGCAGAACCGTCTGTTTCGGCCCATTGGTCGCCGTTCGTGCCGTCCGGGGCGTAGTCGAGGACCGTTCCGGAAAGCGGCAGTTCCTTCCCGTCCTGAAAGACCAGCACCCATTGCCGTTCGGAGCCGATGCGTTCACGGGCGGCAGTCTTTTGAGCCAATCCATGCACTTCGGTTCCGGCTGGGAGAATAAGCCTCCCAGCCTGCCAGACATCCTCGGTGATCAAACCGATGATGGGCGTTTCGATGTTGGTGGACTCCACCGCATTGACCAGTTCGCACCGGAGCAAGCGTCCGTAAGGCAGGTAATACTCGCTGCGGGATTCCTCCTTGGTGGCGAAAATGGCCTGGGGAATCGGCGGCGGTGGTTTGGGCGTTGGCGTTGCACGGGCGGCTTCCTGCGGCGGGTTTGGCGCGGTGGTC
>Ga0209935_1001169_pt1 | contig 45671 bp, 45 predicted proteins | sample ThiBio_1000_plan_2_FD_183958 | JGI IMG/M metagenome (GOLD analysis project Ga0209935, IMG submission 183958) | Wastewater bioreactor microbial communities from Cape Town, South Africa - Thiocy_cont_1000_plan (SPAdes) | ecosystem: Engineered > Bioreactor > Thiocyanate-remediating >... | reverse complement strand
AAGGCGGCGTCGGCAAGACGACGACCAGCGCCTCGCTCGCCACCGGCCTGGCCATGGCCGGCAAGAAAACCGCGGTGATCGACTTCGACGTCGGCCTGCGCAACCTCGACCTGATCATGGGCTGCGAGCGGCGCGTGGTGTACGACTTCGTCAATGTCGTGCACGGCGAGGCCACGCTGAAGCAGTCGCTGATCAAGGACAAGCGTTACGACAACCTCTACGTGCTGGCCGCCAGCCAGACCCGCGACAAGGACGCGCTGACCATGGAGGGCGTCGAGAAGGTGCTCGACGGCCTGTCCGAGGAAGGCTTCGAGTACGTGGTCTGCGACTCCCCCGCCGGCATCGAGAAAGGCGCTCACCTGGCGATGTACTTCGCCGACCACGCGGTGGTGGTGGTCAACCCGGAAGTTTCCTCGGTGCGCGATTCGGATCGCATCCTCGGCCTGCTCGCCAGCAAGACCCGGCGCGCCGAGAAAGGCGAGCCGCCGATCACCCAGCACCTGTTGCTGACCCGCTACAACCCCGCGCGCGTGGCCATCGGCGAGATGCTCAGCGTGAAGGACGTGGAGGAAATCCTCGGCATCGAGGTGGTCGGCGTGATCCCGGAATCGGAGAACGTGCTGACCGCCTCCAACAACGGCATTCCGGTGATCGTCGACGCCAACTCGCAGGCCGGCCAGGCCTACAGCGACACCGTCGCCCGCATCCTCGGCGAGGAGCGCCCGCTGCGCTTCGTCGACGTGCCGAAGAAGGGCTTTCTCCAGCGCGTGTTCGGAGGCTGATCACGATGGGTATCCTCGATTTCCTGAAGCGCAAGCCCGAAGCCACCGCCAGCGTGGCGCGCGAACGCCTGCGCATCATCGTGGCGCAGGAACGCTCCACCCGCGGCGCACCGGACTACCTGCCGATGATGCGCAACGAACTGCTCGAAGTGATCAAGAAATACGTCCACGTCGATCTGGATGCGATCAACATCAACTTCGAGCGCGACAGCGGCCACGAGATTCTGGAACTCTCGGTCACCCTGCCCGAAGGCAAGCAGGCGGCCAAGGGCGAGAACAAGGACGAAGCCAGGACCGGTTGAGCCGCGGCCAGCCGGTTTCCACCGTCCGACAGCGCGCCGGCATCCGCCCGGCGCCATTCTGCCGCAACCACCTGCGCCCGGCGCAAGATCATGCATCCCGACATTCCGCCCACCTCCGGCGACCCGGCCCGCACGGTGCTGCGCATGGCCGACATCGGATTCGACGCGCCCGCCACGCTGCTCGCCCGTTTCGGCCTGCGCCTGCAGCGCGTCGCCGCGACTGAACCGATCCCCGGCAGTTTCTGGGGGGAGGAGGAGGCCGGCATCATCGGCAATACCGTTTACGCCCGCGACGACACCCCGGTGCACTCGCTGCTGCACGAAGCCGGGCATCTGATCATGCTGCCGGCGGACAGACGTCCGGACGTCCATACCGACGCTACCGATTCGATCGAGGAGGAGGACGCCACCTGCTACCTGCAGATCGTGCTCGCCGACGAACTGCCCGGCGTGGGCCGCGAACGCCTGATGCGCGACATGGACGCATGGGGCTACTCGTTCCGGCTCGGCTCGACCCGCGCATGGTTCGAGCAGGATGCCGACAACGCGCGCGACTTCCTCAAGGCGCGCGGCCTCCCCCACGCCTGACGACGAAGCCCGGACGGCTACTTCGCGTGCCAGTCGCCGTCGCCGTCCTTCTGGTACTTCTGCTTGACCGCGGACCAGGCGACCTTGTGCGCCACTTCCTCGCGCGACTCGTCGCCACGCCGCTCGTCCTTGTCGGCGTACTCGTCCCAGGCGCTGTTGAACGCTTCCTTGTAGATCTCCTGCGCGTGCCTGGGCAGGTTGTCGCGCACGGAATCGGGCAGGTTGCTGATGGAGGAATAAGGCATGGAGCGAACCCCGCAAGGGATGGGTGAGGCCGGCTACCGTGTACCGCGCGCGATCAACCGCCCGTCAATTTCACGTGGTGGCAGCCGTCATGCGCTCAGCGACGCGACACGTGCGGGTCGCCCGGCACGTACCAGCGCCAGGGCTCGTCGATCGCGCGGGTGATGCCGACGCGCGACGTGACCACCGGCGTCTCCGGTGGCGGCATGCCATCGTCGACGATGCTGAAGCCGCCGGCGCCGTCGACCAGGTCGATGCCATCCTGCGCGCGGCCGATGCCCATCGCCTGGCACAGCCGCGCCGGCCCCCGGCACAGGTCGCGATCGCTGCGGCAGGCCGGCCGCGCCGCGCGCATCGCCGCGAGCCCGTCCAGCGGCGCCAACGCGCGCAGCAACACCGCGACGCCCTCGCCTTCCTCGCCGCAGACCGGGTTGCAGCACCAGTGCATGCCGTAGGTGAAATACACATAGAGCAGACCCGGCCGGCCGAACATGGCCGCGTTGCGTGCCGTGCGGCCGCGCCAGGAGTGCGCGGCCGGGTCGGTCGGGCCACAGTAGGCCTCGGTTTCCACGATACGGCCGCTGCGACCGTCCGCATGTCGCAGCACCTTGTTCAGCAGATCCGGCGCCACCGCGCGCGGATCGCGCCGGTAGAATGCGCGATCCAGCACCACGGCGCGTTCAGCTCGCCGGCTGCGGCTGGTAGCTGCCGACATCCGCGCGGAATCCGATCGCCAGCCTGTTCCAGCCGTTGATCGCGATGATCGCCAAAGTGAGGTCCACCATCGCCTTGTCGTCGAACTGCGCATGCACCTCGTCGTACAGGGCATCGGGCAAGTCGCTGTTCGACACCAGCGTGACCGCCTCGGCCCAGGCCAGCGCGGCACGCTCGCGCGCCGAGTAGAACGGCGCCTCGCGCCACGCCGCCAGCACGTGCAGGCGCTGCTCGGTCTCGCCGGCGGCGCGAGCGTCCTTGCTGTGCATGTCCAGGCAGTACGCGCAGCCGTTGATCTGCGACACGCGCATCTTCACCAGCTCGATCAGCGAATGCTCCAGGCCGCTGTGGCGAACCTGCGTTTCCATCGCCAGCATGGCCTTGAAGGCAGCCGGCGAGGCGGTTCTGTAATCGATGCGTTCACTCATTCCTTCCACCTCTCGTCAGTTCGAACCGGACTCGAACAGTTGCTGCGCGTCGGCATAGCCGAAGTCGGCAACCAGTCCATCGAAATTTCCGCTTGCCCGCACGCCCGTCAGCGCGCGGTCGACCGCCCCCAGCGCCAGCGTGGCCAGCCGCGTGGCCGTGCTGACCCGGGCGACGCCGAGCCGCGCCAGCTCGGCCAGGCCGGGCATGCCGGCGCCCGCCGCCACGTTCACCGGCGCGTCGAGCGCACGCACCAGCGCGGCCAGTGTGGCCGGATCGGCCAGCCCGATCGGATAGAGGCAATCGGCGCCCGCGGCGAGGTAGGCGCGGCCGCGCTCGATGGCATCGGCCAGGCGCACGGCGGGCTCGGCACCGTCATGCTGCATCCAGTGATCGATACGCGCGTTGATCACGATCGGCACGCCGGCGGCATCGGCCGCCGTACGCGCTGCGCGCACGCGCGATGCCGCTTCCGATGCCTCGCGCAGCGGGCCGTGGCCGGGCATGCCGTCCTCGATGTTGATGCCCACGGCGCCGACGGCGATCACCGCCTGGACCGTCGCGGCCACCTCCTCCGGCGTCTCGCCGTAGCCGGTCTCGATATCCGCCGTCACTGGCACCGCCGCCGCGCGCACGATGCGGGCGATCGCTGCCAGCACCTCGTCCAGCGGCGCCTGCTCGCCGTCGGCATAGCCCAGCGACCACGCCACGCCGGCGCTGGTGGTGGCCACCGCGGCGAAGCCCCGGCGCGCGAACAGCCGCGCGCCGAGTGCATCCCAGGCATTGGGCAGCAGCAGCACGCGGCTGCGGTCATGCATGCGCCGGAACGCCTGCGCCATGTCGAGCTGGGCTTGTCGCTGCATCGCCGCGCGTCTGCTCTTCCTGCGGAGTTGACCTTGCAGCATACGCCCCCGGCCACACCGGCGCATGGCGCCTGCTACAGTCTGCGCCGATCGACCCGAAGCTGTCGCGGGCTGCGCCCGTCGCGACGGAGGAATGCATGACCACGCGCCGACTGGTGCTGCTGTTCGACGGCACCTGGAACAAGCCGGAATCGAATACCAACGTGGAGCATCTGCGCCGGCTGATTGCGCCGCGCGACGCGCTGGGCAACGTGCAACTGGTCAATTACGTCCCCGGCGTGGGGGTGAAACGCGGGATCACCCACCTGCTCGGCGGCGCGTTCGGCTACGGCCTCTCGGGCAACGTGCTGGACGGCTACCGCTGGCTGTGCGACACGTGGCAGACAGGCGACGAGATCTACCTGTTCGGCTTCAGCCGCGGCGCCTATACCGCGCGCAGCCTGGGCGGACTGATCCGCAAATGCGGCCTGCTCAAGCGCGGTGGCGGCGGCAGACTGTCCCGCGCCGACGCGAGCCATGCCTATGATTTCTACCGCGACGCGGAGACCAGGCCCGACGACCCGCCCGCGCAGGCGTTTCGCAAGCGGCACTCGATCGAGGTCGACATCCATTTCATCGGCGTGTGGGACACCGTGGGTTCGTTGGGCATCCCCGACACCGCCTCGTGGTTTCCGTTCGCCCGTTCGCGCTACCGCTTCCACGACACCGAGTTGAGCAAGATCGTCAAGCACGCCTACCAGGCGCTGGCGCTGGACGAGCATCGCGGTGATTTCCAGCCCGCGGTGTGGACGCGCAACCCGTACACCGTCAAGCCCGGCGAATCGCTGACCTCGAAGAAGCGCGAACAGGTCGACGTGGAGCAACGCTGGTTCATCGGCTCGCACTCGGACGTGGGCGGCGGCAATCACCGCGACGGCGCCGGCCGCAAGCCCGACCCGCTGCCGGATCTCAGCCTGGCCTGGCTGCAGGCCAAGGCGATCAAGGCCGGCCTCGCCTGCAGCGAGCTGCTGGTCCCCGCCGGCGACGCGGCGATGGGCGTGCCGCGCGATTCCTACAAGGAGTTCATGGACGGAATCTACAAGGAGTTCAAGCCGCCGTTCGACCGCACCTTGGGCAGCGGCGTCAATGAAAAAGTGGACGAGTCGGTGTGGCGCCGCTGGCTGGCCGATCCGGGCTACCGCTCGCCCAGCCTGGTCCGCGCGCTGGCCACCGCGACGGTGCTGATGTCGGTGGACGACGGGACGGCACGGCTGGCGTAGCGCCCCGATCCGTCAGCGCGGCTCGGCAATTTCCGCCTGGATCGGCGCGCCTGGATCGGCCGCAGGCAGATCCCGCTCCGACATGTGCCGAGCCAGCGTGCCGTAGCGCCACCAGGCCAGCGCGCCCGCCGCGGTGAGCGCCGAGGCACCCAGCGCCAGGCCGAGCATGCTGGTGGACAGCAGCGGCGAAAAGAGCCCGGCCACCACACTGCACAGCAACAGGCTGGCGAACGCCTGCACCGAAGAAATCCCGCCGCGCCGTTGCGGAAAGCGGTCCAGCAGCAGCAAGGTCAGCGTGGGGAATGCCAGTTGCACGCCGATGCCGTGCAGGATCAGCGGCAGCATCGACCAGGGCAGCCGCGGTTGCAACAGCGCGATCGCCAGTGCCAGGTGCAAGGCGCAAGCCAGGCCCATCGAGACGTAGCCCAGGTTCACCGTGACACGCACGCTGGCGCGTTCGGCCAGTCGGCCGGAGCACCAGGCGCCGGTGACCATGCCTGCTACCACCGGCACGAACAGCCAGGGAAACCCCTGCGCCGACAGCTGCAGCAGCTCGCGCACGATGCGCGGCGCCGAGGCGATGTACAAGAACAGGCCCGCGAAGTTCACCGTACTGGCCGTCAGCAGGGGCCAGAACAACGCATCGCGACCGAAAGACACGTAGCCGGCCAGCAACGGGCGCAGCGCGAATGCGGTGCGCCGCGACGGCGGGTGCGTCTCCTCCAGCAGCCCGCCCAGGGCCAGTGCCAGCGCGATGCTGAAACCGCTCAGCAGCCAGAAGATGCCGTGCCAGCCGCCCAGCGGCAACAGCAGTGCGCCGACCATCGGCGCGATCACCGGCGCCACGCCGAAAATCATCATCACCTGCGACATCAGCCGCTGCGCGGCGGTGCCCTCCAGGCTGTCGCGGATCAGTGCCCTGCCCACCACCAGCCCCGCGCCGGCGCACATGCCCTGCAGGCCTCGGCAGGCGAGCAGCATGGCGAAGGAGGTGGACAGCGCCGCGCCCACCGAGGCCAGCGCATACAGCAGCATGCCGGCGATCATCACCGGCTTGCGCCCGAGCGCGTCGGACACGGCGCCGTGGAACAGGCTCATCACCGCATAGGTGACCAGGTACACGCTGATCAGCTGCTGCAGCGCCGCGTCATCCGCCGCGAAGCGCGAGCCGATCGCGGGGAATGCGGGGAATACCGCGTCGATCGAGAACGGACCGATCATCGACAGCGCGGCAAGCAGCCATGGCAGGCTGCGCCGCACGGTGCGCGGGGTGGGGTTCATGGCGGCCACGGCATCAGCGGGCCCGGCAGTATAGGGCCGTGCTTGACGGCGGGGCGTCACCTTCCACTACGATGACGGCCCGGGAGATGGCATGCCTCCCGTTCCGGCAACGCGACGCGTCCGGGACAAACCACTTCGGGCGATCCCGCGTTGAAGTCGATGATGCCTGCACCACCGGCTTCCGGCGGCGCAGGCGTGCCTGCCGCCGCGGCAACCGGACAACTCACTGTCAGGAGGCGCGCATGGGTTTGAACGGGTTTGTGGCCATCGGCATCGGCGGCGCACTGGGCTGCTGGTTGCGCTGGGGACTGGGCGTGTTGCTCAACCCCGTCTTCCCCACCCTGCCGCTGGGCACCCTGGCGGCGAACCTCGCCGGCGGCCTGCTGATGGGCCTGGCGATCGGCCTGTTCCGCAACTTCCAGGCGGTGTCGCCGGAGCTGCAACTGTTCGTGATGACCGGCTTCCTCGGCGGGCTCACCACCTTCTCCACCTTTTCCGGCGAAGCGGCAACCCTGCTGCTGCGCCAGCAATACCTGTGGTTCAGCGGCCACGTGCTGGCCCACCTCGCCGGCTCGCTGGGCATGACCGTGCTCGGCCTTGCCATCACGCGCAGCGTGCTGCGCCATTGAACGGGAGGCGGCATGGACAACGAAAACCTGCAACACGGCGTGCAACTGAACCTCTACTGCCATTCGCGCGCCCGCCACGATGGCGTGCTGTTGTCCGAGTGGATGCTGGCGCAGGCGCGGCGACTGGGCATCGGCGGCGGCTCGGTCTTCCGGGCGATCGCCGGCTACGGCCGGCACGGCGTGCTGCATGAGGAACAGTTCTTCGAGCTGGCGGACGACCTGCCGATCCGCATCGAGTTCCTGCTGCGGGACGAGCAGGCCGAAGCGTTGCTGCAGCGGGTGCACGAGGCGAATGTCGACATCACGTATGCACGCATTCCGGCAAGCTTCGCGGTGCTCGGCACGCACTGAACTCCACCGCCGGGACAACGCAACGAGGAAAGCGCATGAGCCAGGACGACCTCAAGAACCGCGCCGGCGAACTGCTTGCCCAGGCCGGCATCCACATCAACGGCCTCGAGGCTACCGACCTGCAGGTACACGATGAACGCCTCTACGCGCGCGTCTTCGCCCACGGTTCGCTGGGCCTGGGCGAGGCTTACATGGATGGCTGGTGGGACGCGGAGGATCTGCCGGGCATGTGCACGCGCCTGCTCACCGCAGGCATCGACCAGGGCCTGAAAACCCTCGACACCGTGCTCGCCCATCTCAAGGCGCGCTTCATCAACCTGCAACGCGGCGACCGCGCGTTCGAGATCGGCAAGGCGCACTACGACCTCGGCAACGACCTGTTCCAAGCCATGCTGGGCAAGCGCCTGGTGTATTCCTGCGGCTACTGGACCAAGGCCGACAACCTCGACGACGCCCAGGAAGCCAAGCTCGACCTGGTCTGCCGCAAGCTGCAACTGCAGACGGGCCAGCGCGTGCTCGACATCGGTTGCGGCTGGGGCGAGGCGCTGAAGTACGCCGCCGAACGCTACGGCGTCGAAGGCGTCGGCATCACCGTGTCGCAGCAGCAGGCCGACTACGCACGCGAACTTTGCGCCGGCCTGCCGATCGAGATCCGCCTGCAGGATTACCACGACATCGGCGAACCGTTCGACGCGGTGTATTCGATCGGCATGTTCGAACACGTCGGCGGCAAGAACTACCGCAGCTATTTCGAGACCGTGCGCCGCTGCCTGAAGGAGGACGGCCTGTCGCTGCTGCACTGCATCGGCAGCAACGGCGCGCCGGCGCAGACCGATCCGTGGATCGAGAAATACATTTTTCCCAACTCGATGATCCCCGCCGCCAGCCAGGTCACCACCGCACTGGAAGACCTGTTCGTGGTCGAGGACTGGCACAACTTCGGCGCCGACTACGACCGCACGCTCACCGCCTGGCGCGCCAACGTCGAAGCGGCCTGGCCCAGTCTGCCGGAAACCTACGACGAACGCTTCCGGCGCATGTGGCGCTACTACCTCGCCGTCTCCGCCGCGGTCTTTCGCAGCCGCCGCGACCAGCTGTGGCAACTGGTGCTGAGCCCGCACGGCGTGCCCGGCGGGTACCGCGCGCCGCGCTGAAGAGCGAGACCCTGTTCGCTTGTCCGTTGGCGCCGCCGCGAGACCGCAGCCATCCGCGCCAACTCACGGCGCGTAAAACCGATGGGAGTGATATCCATGAAACTCAAGAACGAAGAGTTGCCCGAACGTCGCAAAGACAATCGGAAGCACGAGCAGGAAGCTATCGATTCGCGCGACCACGAGAAACAGCGCGAGACCGCGGCGAGGAACACTGCCCCGAAGGCAAGGAAGTCGAAGAAATCCGGCGGTTCCTGACAACCCGACCGCAACATGCCGTCGCGAGGCGATGCCGCTGCCCCATGGCGCCGGCCGCTGCCCGGTTCCACTGCGCCGGCTGCAGCAAGGCCGCCTGCCCGCCCCGGGATTGAATCCGCCGCCACCTGCCGCGACACTTCCGGCATGACACTCCGCCGACTTGCGCACCTCTCCGTTGCCTGCTTCCTGCTGTTCGCCAGCGCCGCCGCATGGGCCAGGCCCGCGCTGTGGGTGGTGAAGGATGCCGACACCACGATCTACCTGTTCGGCACCGTGCACCTGCTGCCGAACGACACTGACTGGCGCTACCCGGCGTTGGACAAGGCCCTGGCAGACAGCGATTCGCTGACCATCGAGCTGACCAACGACGATCAGGCACACATGCAGGCGCTGGTACTGGAGTACGGGCTGGATCCCACCCACCCGCTGTCGGGCAAGCTCAGCGTCGCCGAAAACGCCACCCTGGCCAAGGCCGCGCAAGCCGTCGGCCTGCCCGGCGGCGCCAACACCTTGCAGGTGATGCGGCCGTGGCTGGCCGGCCTGACGCTGGCGGTGGCGCCGTTGCTGAAAGCCGGAATGGACCCAGCGCGCGGCGTCGACAAACTGCTCAAGGCGCAGATGCTAGCCGCCGGCAAACCGGTCGACGGGCTGGAAACCGCCGAGCAGCAGATTCGTTTCCTCGCCGACCTGCCTGCCGATGTCGAACTCGATTTCCTGCGCTCCACCCTGCGCGACATCGACAAGGGCAGCGCCGAGCTCACCACGCTGATCGGCGCCTGGAAGAGCGGCGACGTCGTCACCATCGCCCGCATCGAGGACGAGGACCTGGCACGCCACGCGCCCGCGCTGTACCAGCGCCTGCTGGTGCAACGCAACCAGGCCTGGGCGACGAAGATCGTCGCGATGCTGCAGCAACCAGGTACCGTCTTCATCGCGGTCGGCGCCGCCCATCTGGCCGGGCCGGACAGCGTGCAGGCGCAGTTGCGCAAGCTCGGCGTCGAAACCGCGCGCACCCCGTAAGGCGGGCCCCGCCCGCCGGCCCTTTCGCCCATCGCGGCCGGCAACGGCGGGCCATGTCCGCCCTACAAGAACCCGGCCCTTTCTGGCACCATCGACCGGTTATCCGCGCCGCGCGCGCCACTTTCCAAGATCCAACCCATGAACCTGCAAGCCAATTACGAACAGATCCCGCTGAAGGAATACGCCGAGCGGGCCTATCTCGACTACTCGATGTACGTGGTGCTGGACCGCGCCCTGCCCTTCGTGGGCGACGGCCTCAAGCCGGTGCAGCGGCGCATCATCTACGCCATGAGCGAGCTGGGCCTGGCCGCCACCGCCAAGCCGAAGAAGTCGGCGCGCACCATCGGCGACGTGATCGGCAAGTTCCATCCGCACGGCGATTCGTCGTGCTACGAGGCGATGGTGCTGATGGCGCAACCGTTTTCGTACCGCTACCCGCTGGTCGACGGCCAGGGCAACTTCGGCTCGCCGGACGACCCGAAGAGCTTCGCGGCGATGCGCTACACCGAAAGCAAGCTCAGCCCGATCGCCGAAGCGCTGCTGGGCGAGCTGGGCCAGGGCACGGTGGACTGGGTGCCGAACTTCGACGGCACGCTGGAAGAACCCAGCTGGCTGCCGGCGCGCGTGCCGCACGTGCTGCTCAACGGCTCGATGGGCATCGCCGTGGGCATGGCCACCGACATCCCGCCGCACAACCTGCGCGAGCTCGCCAGCGCGTGCATCCGCCTGCTCGACGAGCCCAACGCCACCGTCGCCGAACTGTGCGAGCACGTGCTGGGCCCGGATTACCCCACGGAGGCGGAGATCATCACCCCGCGCGCCGACCTGCTGGCGATCTACCAGACCGGCGGCGGTTCGGTGCGCGCCCGCGCCGTGTACAAGCGCGAGGAAGGCAACATCGTGATCACCGCGCTGCCGCACCAGGTCAGCCCGTCCAAGATCCTGGAGCAGATCGCCGCGCAGATGCGCGCCAAGAAGCTGCCGATGATCGAGGATCTGCGCGACGAGTCCGACCACGAGAATCCGATCCGCCTGGTGATCGTGCCGCGCTCCAACCGCGTCGACACCGACGAGACCATGCAGCACCTGTTCGCCACCACGGACATGGAGAAGAGCTTCCGCATCAACCTCAACATGATCGGCCTCGACGGCCGGCCGCAGGTGAAGGATCTCAAGCGCATCCTCACCGAATGGCTGAGCTTCCGCACCAGCACGGTCACCCGCCGCCTGGAGCATCGCCTGGCCAAGGTCGACCGCCGCCTGCACCTGCTCGAAGGCCTGCACACCGCCTACCTCAACCTCGATGAGGTGATCCGCATCATCCGCACCGAGGAGGAACCGAAGGCCGTGCTGATGGCGCGCTTCCGGCTCAGCGAGGAGCAGGCCGACTACATCCTCGAAACCCGCCTGCGCCAGCTGGCCCGCCTCGAGGAAATGAAGATCAACGCCGAGCGCGACCAGCTCGAGCAGGAGCGCGCGAAGATCAACGTGCTGCTGAAATCGCCGGCCAAGCTGAAGGGCCTGATCAAGGACGAGCTGCGTGCCGACGCCGAAAAATTCGGCGACGCACGCCGCTCGCCGCTAGTGGAGCGCGAAGCGGCGCAGGCACTGGACGAAAGCGCGCTGGTGGCCAGCGAGCCGGTCACCGTGGTGCTGTCGCAGAAGGGCTGGGCGCGCGCGGCGAAGGGCCACGATATCGACGCGGAGGCGCTGAACTACCGCGAGGGCGACGGCCTGCTCGCCGCGGTCAAGGCGCGCACCACGCAGCAGGTTGCTTTCATCGACTCCACCGGCCGCGCCTACTCCACGCCCGCGCACACCCTGCCCTCGGCGCGCGGCAACGGCGAGCCGCTCACCGGCCGCTTCAGCCCGGCGAACGGCGCCAGCTTCGACGCGGTGATCGCCGGGGACAACGACACCCGCGTGATCCTGGCCACCAACCTCGGCTATGGCTTCGTCAACCGTTTCGAGTCGCTCACCGGCCGCAACAAGGCCGGCAAGCAGATCATCTCGCTCGGCGACGGCGCCAAGGTGCTGGCGCCGCAGGTCAGCGCCGACCCTGCGCGCGACCGCATCGTGGTGGTCACCAGCGAAGGCCACCTGCTGATGTTCTCGGTGGCCGAGCTGCCGGAACTGGACAAGGGCAAGGGCAACAAGCTGATCGACGTCCCGAAGAAGCAGCTGGCCGAGGGCGAGCGCGTGGTTGGCGTGGCCGTCGTCGCCGAAGGCAAGGGCGAAGTCACCCTGTACGCCGGCGCGCGCAAGCTCACCCTGAAGTGGGCCGACCTGGTCGAATACGGCGGCAACCGCGCTACCCGCGGCGGCCTGCTGCCGCGCGGTTTGCGCCGCGTCGAGCGGATCGAAACCACCGGCTGAGCAATCGCAGGAAACGAGGCCGATCGCAGGGCGGGCAATGCCCGCCGACCCGCCGTTCCGGGATATGACGATGGCGGGCAGTGCCCGCCCTACGCCCGGAACTTGTCGATGCGCTGCTGTTCCAACAGGGATGTACACGCCAACGCCGCCTCGCGCGTTGAGTACGTGATCACCCCGGAGTCCGCATGAACGTCCCCCGCCTCCTCCCCGCCTTGCTGGCCACCCTGCTGGCCGCGCCGGCATGGGCGCAGAGCACCATCCAGCCGCTGAACCTGAAACTGCCGCCCGGTGAACTGCCGGCCGCCAGCTCGGTGGCAGCGCCCGCGCACGATGCGGCGGCCACCGCGACCGGCGCCGCGCACGCCGCCAGCACGGCCACGGCAGGCAGCGCGACCATCAACCAGCGGCGTGACCCGCCGGGCGTCTATTACGGCGACACCAGCGGGCGCATGGGCGACACCGAGGTCGCCCGCGACCAGCGGCCCGAGTGCGACGACTCCACCTACAACCAGCCGCAAGTCCACGGCAGCGTAGGCATGGGCGTGGTCGGCGGCAGCCGCTTCAGCGGCAACTACCAGACCGGCACGGTGAACGTCACCAAGGCCTTCGGCAGCTGCGACGATCCCGGCGGCGGCATCAGCATCTCGATCGGTGCCGGCACCGGCGATTTCCACGGGCGCGGGCATTGAATACGGCGGTAGTGGGGTTCGGGCTGCGCTTCGACTTGGTTCGCTGGCGCGAACCACGCTCAGCGTGATCGGTTTCAGGCATCAATGGTAAGGAGCGCATGCAGGCGTCAATCCATACCGCCGCGTTGTCTTGATTTCCGAGGGAATCGGAAATCGCCCCTTCCGTTCGGGCTGAGCGTAGCCGCGCAGCGGCGAAGTCGAAGCCCGTGTACGGCGCCTCAATCCCCGCTCGGCCCCCAGCAGAACTCCACCTTCAACCCGCCCAGCGCGGCGCGCGACATGGTGATCGTGCCGCCGGTGGCCTCGGTCAGTTCGCGGGCGATCGCCAAGCCCAGCCCGCTGCCTTCGTTCGCCTCGTCCAACCGGCCGCCGCGCGCCAGCGCATCGCGCGCATGTTCGGCGGCGATGCCGGGGCCGTCGTCCTCGATGCTCACGCGCGCCCACTGCGGTCCGGCGGTTGCGCTGACGCGCACCTGGCGGCGCGCGTAGCGCACGGCGTTTTCCAGCACCGCGCCGAGGATCTCGGAGAGGTCGTCCGGCTGCAGCGCCAGTTGCAGGCCGGCGGGGATGTCCAGGGTGAAGGCCAGTTCGCCGCCGCGGTCGGTCTGTTCCAGCACGGTGAGCAGGCGCTCCACCGTGTCGCGCACCGCGGCGCTGCCGCCGGGCTGGCGACGGATCACGGCGATGCGCGCGCGCGCCAACTCGGCCTCGATCGCGCGACGGATCGCGGCGATGGCGCGATCCAGCCCTTCGGCCGCCTGCTGCGCGCCGGCCTCGCGCGCGCGCCGGCTTTGCGCGGCCATTGCCGCCAGCGGCGTCTTCAGGCCGTGCGCCAGATCCGCCGCGCGCTGGCGCGCCACGGCCAGGTCGCGCTCGCGCGCATCGGCCAGCGCGTTGATCGAATCGACCAGCGGCTGCACCTCGCGCAGGTGCGATTCCGGCAAGCGCGCGCTGGCGCTCTCGCGCAGTGCCGCCAGTTCGCTGCGCACGCGCCCCAGCGGGCGCAGGCCCAGACGCACCTGCAGCCATGCGGCGGCGGAGAGCACCAGCCACAGCACCGCCAGAAACGCTCCCAGCTCGCGGCCGAACTCGGCGCGCGCGCTGGCCAGCGGCGCGGCGTCCAGCGCCAGTTGCACCAGGGCCAGCCGTCCGTCGCCCAGCTCCACCCGGCGTTCGAGGATCGACACCTCTTGGCCGTATGGTCCGGCCGCGCGCTGCAGGCGCCAGTGATCGCTGGGCGCGGCGGCGGAGCGACGCAGGTCCGCATCCCACAGCGAGCGCGAACGCAGCGCGCCGGACGCGGTCGACACTTCCCAGTAATAGCCGCCGGCCGGCGTTTCCAGCCGCGAATCCACCGGCGGCCGCTCGATCTGCGGCGCACCGTCCGGCCCGATCGCCAGGCCGGCCACCAGGCGCAGGCCGTCGCGCGTCATCTCGGCCTGCAATCGCCGCTCCAGGTGATGCTCGAACAGCAGCGTCATGAACAGCCATGCCACTGCCAGCGCCAGCAGGATCGCCGCCATGGCGCCCACCAGCAGCCGCCAGTGCAGCGAGCGGGTGATCACGTGGTGGTTTCCAGCAGGTAGCCGAAGCCGCGGCGGGTGGCGATGATGTCGGCGCCGAACTTGCGCCGCAGCCGCGCCACGATCGCCTCGATCGCATTGGTGTCGCCGTCCTCGGCCGCGCCGTAGAGATGGTCGGCCAGCTCGCCGGCGGAGACGGCGCGGCCGTCCTGGTGCGAGAGGTAATCCAGCAGGCGGAACTCCAGCGGCGACAGCCGCGCCGGCGCGCCATCGAACGAGGCGCTCATCCGCGCGGTGTCCAGTCGCAGGCGGCCGATGGCGACCACGTTGGACAGCCGCCCCGAGCCACGCCGGATCAGCGCCCGCACGCGCGCAATCAGCTCGCCCATCTCGAACGGCTTGGCCATGTAGTCGTCGGCGCCGGCCTCGATGCCCTCCACCTTCTCGGTCCAGTCGCCGCGCGCGGAGACCACGATCACCGGAAACGCGCGCCCCGCCGCACGCCAGCGGCGCAGCACCGACAGGCCGTCAAGCCGTGGCAGGCCGAGGTCGAGCACGGCCGCGTCGTAGTCCTCCACGTCGCCGCGATACCAGGCGCTTTCGCCGTCGCCACTGACGTCCACGGTGAACCCGGCCGCTTCCAGCGCGCGGGCAAGATCGGCCTGGATATCGGGGTTGTCCTCGACGACGAGGCAGCGCATCAGTCGTCCTCGACCTTGCGCACTTCGCCGGTGCGCGCGTTGAGTTTCACCTCGCGCACGCGACCCTGCGCGGTGAGCACTTTCACTTCGTACTCCCAGCCGTGGTGCTTGCCGTGTTCCAGCTCCACCTCCACCACGTCGCCGGGCACGCGCTGCTGCACGATGGCGAGGATGCGGCTGAGCGGCAGGATTTCGCCCCGCTGCAGCAACGCGCGGGCTTCGACGTGGTCGTCATGGCTGCCGGCCTGCGCGCGCGGCGAAAGGCCCAGCGCGAACGCGGCCAGCAACACCGCGGCGAACGAGCAGGGGATGGCGATGCGGCGGATCAGATGCATGTTCATGGGCCGATCCTGCGACAACCGCGCTGACAACAAGCTGACACCGGGCGTGGCGCGGATGTCAGCAACGAGGGCACAGACTGCGGGGAACTCCTGCGGATTGAAGTCTCCATGTCCATCGCTTCGCGTGCAAGCTGGTTCGTCCTGGCCGCCATCGCCGGGCTGTCGATCACCATCGGTGCGCAAGCGCAACCGCCGACTGCCGTGCGCAGCGGCGACGTCACCATCTACTCACCCGCCGACTTCGCCGACAATGCGCCGGCCAACGCGTGGGACATGCTCTCGCGCCTGCCCGGCTTCGTTACCGTGGATGCCGACGAGGACGTGCGCGGCTACGCCGGCGCCCGCGGCAACGTGCTGATCGACGGCGCGCGCCCCACCAGCAAGCACGAGGACACCAAGACCCTGCTCAAGCGCATCCCGGCCAGCGCGGTGGAACGCATCGAGCTGATCCGTGGCGGCGTGCCCGGCATCGACATGGCCGGCTACGCCCTGCTGGCCAACGTGGTGCGCCGGCACGAGGCCACCAGCCAGTCCGCCATCGAGGCAGGCGTGCTCGCCGCCGCCGACGGCTGGATGGCGCCGAAGGGCCAATGGGAATACGGCCGGCGTTGGGACGGCCATGCGCTGGAGCTGGCCGCGAAACTCGACCCGGAACTGGACGACGACACCGGCCGCGGCCACATCGATACGCTCGCGCCCGACGGCACACTGCAGCAGCGCGAACGCTGGGACACCCGCACCATCAAGAAAAAAGGCGAAGCCAGCGCCAGCTGGCGCCAGCCGCTGGCCGGCGGCCAGCTCAGCCTCAACCTTGCCGCCCGCGGCGAACGCGCGCGCACCGATACCCGCCTCGATGCCCTGGCCCCGGCCGAAGGCAGCGAACGCGTGCACGAAGACGAGGACACCAACGAAGCCGAAGCCGGCGCGCGCTACGTGCGCGAGTTCGGCGAACGCACGCGGCTGGAACTGATGGCCACCCGCCACCAGGCCTGGCTGGACGATCGCGAGCGTTCGCACGACGACGATGAGGACGAAACCTTCGACGAGCACACCCGCACCGGCGAAAGCATCGGCCGCATCGACCTCACCCACGCCTGGTCCGATGTGCTCACCCTCAACGGCTCGTTCGAAGGCGCACGCAACACCCTGCGCAGCACCACCCGCCTGCAGCAGGACGGCGTCGCCATCGCCCTGCCCGGCTCCGACGTGCAGATCGCCGAGCGCCGCAGCGAAGCCGCCGCCGGCGCCACCTGGAAACCCGCGCCCGGCTGGATGCTCGACGCCGGCCTGCGGCTGGAGCAATCCACCATCGCGCAAACCGGCGACTCGCCGCGCCAGCGCCACTTCACCTACCCCAAGCCGCGGCTTTCCGTGCAATGGGATGTCGACGCCAACGACCAGCTGCGCCTCGCGCTCTCGCGCGAAGTCGGCCAGCTCGACTTCGAGGACTTCGTCGCCTCCGCCTCGCTGGAAAACGACCGCATCAGTGCCGGCAACGCCGAACTCAAACCCGACCGCACCTGGCGCAGCGCCCTCACCTGGGAGCACCAGCTGTGGCGCGACGCCGCCTTCACCGCAAGCTGGACCCACGAGCGCATCAGCGACGTGGTCGACCGCGTGCTGGTGATCACCGACGACGACATCTTCGACGCCCCCGGCAACATCGGCGCCGGCCGCCGCGACACCCTGGCCCTGGACATCTCGCTGCCACTCGACGGCATCGGCTTCCACGGCGGTCGCCTCACCTCGTCGATGCAGTGGCGCCGCAGCCACGTCACCGATCCCACCACCGGCCGCCCCCGCCCCATCTCCGAAGAAAAGCCCGTCGAAGGCAGCATCGAGCTCACCCAGGACCTCCCCACCCTGCGCACCCACTGGGGCATCGAGCTGGAGCACATTGCCGAACGCAAGACCGAATACCGCTACGACGAGATCAAGCGCGAATCCGAAGGCATGGGCTGGACCGTGTTCGTCGAACGCGAACTGGGCACGCACTGGCGCATGCGCGCCGAGGCGACCGACCTGTTCGGGCGCGGGTTCAGGGAAACGCGGGAGAAGTACGACGGACCGCGTTCGATCGTTCCACTTGAGGAGATCGAGCGGAGGCGGCGGCGGTCGCCGGGGTTTGTGAGTTTGACGTTCCGGCGGAGCGTGGGGGGTTAGGGACACTCGACTCCGCGTCGTCCACCTCCCAGGATCGCTCGGAAGTGCGCTCAAGCGAGTGTCATTCCGCCTGACACGGGTTTCCGCGACACCGGACCGCGCAGCCACGCCGGTTGAGTCGCCCTTATGGATGTGCCATATTCGGCGCCAAATACGGAGCCAAACATGGAAACCATCCACGCCAGCGCGAGTGTCAGCATCACCGAACTCAAGCGCAACCCCAGCGCCGTGATCGAAGCCGCCGATGGCGAATCGGTCGCCGTATTGGTGCATAACAAGCCCAGCGCCTACCTGGTGCCTGCAGAAACGTACAAGCGCCTGATGGATCGACTGGACGATCTGGAGCTGGCCGAACTGGTGCGCGCACGCAGCGGCGAGAAGCGGGTCAAGGTCAAGCTCGATGACCTATAGCCTGGAGTTCGTCGAGTCCGCGCTGAAGGAATGGCGCAAGCTGTCCGCCGACATCCGCAATCAGCTGAAGAACAAGTTATCCGAGCGACTGACACATCCGCACGTTCCGGCATCCCGTCTGCATGGATTGCCGGACTGCTACAAGATCAAACTGCGCGCATCAGGCTTCCGCCTCGTCTACCAGGTGCATGACAAAGTGCTTGTGGTCACCGTGATCGCGGTAGGCAAGCGGGAAAAAGGGCTGATCTACCTCGCGGCGAAGAAGCGGCTCTAGAAACCAGAGGGAACGTGGCCGATAGCGATAAGGGCGATAAGGGGACGGAGCGAGCTGGCCCCGTTTTGCTCGGCAGACCTTGCGCGCATTGACCGATCGGCAAGGAACACGCTTCTCGAGGAATGTCTCTGCACCATTGCCCGGACAGCCTCGAGAACCGCCTACACTTCGAACTCGCCGGCCTGGCGCGGACGAATAGGGGACGCCGCATGAACATCCGTATCGCCTCCCTGGCGCCGTCGGGGCAAGCAGTCGCTGGGGGCTGGTTGTCGCGTTTGTGCTGCTTGCCGGGTGCCAGGGTCTGCGACGCGAACCGACGCAAAAAGCGCTGGCGTACCGCCCCGATTTCAATCGGGCCGTGTTTCTCGAGAACGTTGCTGAAACCACGGCGAACGCCAGCATCGGCGACCTGGATGGCGACGGTGATCCGGACATCGTCCTGGCGAAAGGCCGGCACTGGCCGCTGCACGACCTGGTCCTGCTCAACGACGGCCACGGCCACTTCGACGACCGGCATGCGCTGGACGCCACTGCGGATCGCAGTTACACGGCCGCCCTGGCGGATCTGGATGGGGATGGCGACCTGGACCTGGCAGTGGGCAACGACCGCCCCGACACGAAGCGGATCTCCTTCAACGACGGGCACGGCCACTTCAAGCAGGCCGGCACGTTCGGCGAGGCGAACTGGTCGACGCGCAACATCACTCTCGCCGACCTCAATGGCGATCATCGGGCTGACATCATCGTCGCCAACCGCGGCGGACCGCATAACCTCAGCAAGAACCAGGGCTGTCTCAATGATGCTGTGGACACTTTCCGTCCTGCGTCGTGCCGTCGGGGGAATCGGCAACGACGATCGCCGCCGCGGATTTCGACGGCAATGGAACCATCGACCTGGTCGTCCCGCATCGTGATGGCGGTCAAAGCTACATCTTTCCGAACGACGGAACGGGCCATTTCAAGACGAAGCAACCCATCGGCCCGGCCAGGTCCGCGACCCGCGCCGTCGCGGTGGGGGATCTGGACGGCAACGGCCTGCCGGACCTGATCATGGGCGACGATCAAGGCGGCGCGCTCATCTATCTCAACCAGGGCCAGGGACGGTTTTCCGCTCCGATCGCGGCGGGTGATGAAAGCGACGACGTGTACTCGATCGCCACCGCCGACCTCAACGGCGACGGCAGCATCGACATGGTGCTCGGCAACCAGGCCACGCCCGGCGTGGTGCTGATCAATCGCGGCGACGGCCGAAGCTTCCAGAACATCAGCTTCGGCGATGGCGCCGGCGCCATGTATGGTCTGGCGATCGGCGATATGACCGGCGATGGCTGCCCGGACATCTTGGCTGCGCGTTCCGGCGCGCCCAGCGCGTTGTACGTGAATTCCTGCCGCCCGAAAGAAAACTGAAATCACGTCAGAATAGCCGCGTACCTTGCGCCGTCCCTTGCGTTGACGAACGCCTGCGTCGGTGACGCTGCCTCATGCGGGATACGCCGCACCCGCACGAAACTAGCCCTCCCCGAGCAACTCCACCAGCCGCTCCTCGCACGCCGACAGATCGTGTCCGCGCCGTCGCGAGATCACGAAGGTGAGCGGCCCCATGTGCCAGGCACGGCGCTCCAGTTCCACCAGCTGGCCACTGGCCAGATCCTCGGTGATCAGGTGCCTTGGCAGATGACCCCAGCCGAGGCCGGCCTTGAGCAGATCGCGTTTGGCACCGAGGTCGTTGACCAGCCACTGGCGCTTGCCGGCGACGCCGTGCTGGGTCTTTTCCGCGCCGGGCTGGTTGTCGGTGACGACGATCTGCGGGTGGCGGCCAAACTCGTCCATCGGGATGGGCGCTGGCGTCGAAGCGAGCGGATGGTCTGGCGCGCAGGCGGTCACCATGTCCTCCTCGCGCAGAAAGTGGCGTTCGATGGCGTCCGGGTTCACCTCCGGCACGTTCTCGATGGTGACGGCGAGGGCGCAGACCTTTTCCAGCACCAGCTTCTCGCCGCCCTGCATGGTGGTGATGCGCAGGTTGATCGCGGCGGTGGGGAACTCGCCCTGCAGGGTGCGCAGGCAGTCGACCAGGTGGCGGCGCGGGAAATAGGCGTCGACGGCGACCGACACCTGCGGCACGCCCGCCTTCGCGATGGCGCCGGCGCGGTTTTTCATTTCCTCCGTGCGCGAGATCACCGCCCGTGCGTCCGGCAGCAGGCTGCGGCCTGCCGCGGTGAGCTGCGCCTTGCGCGTGTTGCGTTCGAACAGCTCGACGTCGAACGCGCTTTCCAGCGCCTTGATCGCGTGGCTGATGGCCGACTGCGCGCGCACGAGCTTGCGCGCCGCGCCCGAGAAGCTGCCCTGGTCGCATACCGCGACGAACGCACGCAGCTGGTTGATGGTGACGTTGTCGAGCACGAGCCATCCAGAAACTAGATCGTATCAAGCGATCTTTCGTCAATTGTGTTGATTGGTCAAGCGACCCAGATCGTTCGGGCAACCGGCCTGCACGGGTCGGATCACTCCACTGACAAGGATCATCCCCATGAGCTACGCCATCATCGGTTTCGGTTCCATCGGCCAGGCGCTCGCCCGCGCCTTTGCCCGCAACAACATCGAAGTCACGGTCGCCAGCCGGCGGCCGCCGAAAGACCTGTTGCCGCAGGCGCAGGCGATCGGGCCCAAGGTCGTCCCCAGGACCTTGCAGGAAGCCGTCGAGGCGGACGTGATCATCCTGGCGGTGCTGTTCGAGGGGCACCGGGACATCGGCAAGCTGCTTCCGGACTGGAAGGGCAAGACGATCATCGACGCGATGAACACGAACGACCCGGTCGAAACGCTCGACAACCTCCCCTCCTCCGCCTTCGCCGCCAGGTCGTTCCCGGGCGCCAGGTTCGTGAAGGGCTTCAACCATCTGCTGTCGCGCACCCTGGCCACCGACCCCAAGGTTCAGGGCGGCCACCGGGTGGTGTTCCTGTCGAGCGACGACGAAGCGGCCGCCACGCAAGTGGCCGACCTTGCGAAGCGACTCGGCTTCGCCCCCGTCAACCTCGGCAGGTTCGACGAGGGCGGCACCCTGGTGCAGGCACGCGGCCGCGTCTGGGGCCCGCTGATTTTCCAGGACCTGTTCAAGCAGCAGCCCTGAGCGTACGGCCATCGCGACAAGGATCGCGATCGGCCCGCCATCCCCATCACTGCTTCGGCAGTTGCCTCCCAACCAAGGATTCATGACATGAACAAGTTGAATGGAAAGACCGCCGTGATCACCGGCGGTGCCACCGGCATCGGCTTCGCGGCGGCGGAGCGCTTCATCGAGGAAGGCGCCTTCGTCTTCATCTACGGCCGCCGGCAGGAAGCGCTCGACGCCGCGGTGGCGAAGCTCGGCCCCAACGCCCGCGCGGTGCAGGGCTCGGTCTCCGACGAGGCCGATCTCGACCGCCTCTACGCGGCGGTGAAGGCCGAGCGCGGCACCCTCGACATCGTCTTCGCCAACGCCGGGACGGGCGGCCTGCTTGCGCTGGGCCAGATCACTGCCGAGCACATCGACAAAACCTTCGACACCAATGTGAAGGGCACGATCTTCACGGTGCAGAAGGCGTTGCCGCTGATGGGCCAAGGCGGCTCGATCATCCTCACCGGATCGAGCGCCGGCACCACCGGAGCCCCGGCCTTCGGCGTCTACAGCGCGAGCAAGGCTGCCGTGCGCAACCTCGCGCGAACCTGGGCTGAGGACCTTAAAGGCACCGGCATCCGGGTCAACGTGCTGTCGCCCGGCCCGACGGCGACCGAACTGGCGAAGGCCGCGGTGGGCGAGGAAGGCATGAAGGTATTCGCCTCGATGAATCCGCTGCAGCGCATGGCCGAACCGGCGGAGATCGGGGCGGCGGCGGCCTTCCTCGCGTCGCCGGACAGCAGCTTCATGACCGCCAGCGAGCTCGCCGTCGACGGTGGACTGGCGCAGATCTGACGCGCCGACCCGGCAGTCGCATGGCTGCTGGGCACACATCACCCCCCCTACGAAGGAACATCCCATGTCCAACAAACCCGATCTCTCGAAAGAACTCAGCGGCCGCCGTGCCCTGGTCACCGGCGGCACGCGCGGCATCGGCGCGGCTGTAGCGCAACGCCTGCTCGATGCCGGCGCCAAGGTCGTGGTCGCCGCGCGCAAGCCTGACGACGCCATGCCCGCCGGGGCAACCTTCGTCGCCGGCGACGTCGCCACGAGCGAAGGCGTGCAGGCGATCGCGACACAGGCGCTCGCGGCGCTCGGCGGCCTCGACATCCTGGTGAACAACGCGGGCGGTGCGCGCGCGTTTCTGGGAGGGGTCTCGACGATCCCCGACGAGGCATGGCACGACAGCTTCGAGCTCAACCTCTTCGCCGCGATCCGCCTCACCAACGCGGTCCTCCCCGCGCTGCGGGCATCGAAGGCTGCAGCTGTCGTGAACATTTCCTCGGCGGCGGCGGCCATGCCGTTTGGCCCCTTTGCGCACTACGGCGCGGCCAAGGCGGCGCTCGAGTACTACTCGCGCACGTTCGCGCTGGAAGTCGCGCCGGGCATCCGTGTGAACGTCGTGTCGCCCGGCGTCATCGCGACGCCGGGTTCCGAAGAGTTCGCCAGGACGACTCCGGGATTTTCCACGGAGGCCTGGCTTCAGCAACTGCCGCTGGGTCGCATCGGCGCCACCGAGGACATCGCCGAGGTCATCGCGCTACTCGTGTCCGATCGCGGCAAGTTCCTGACCGGCGCGAATTACCGCGTCGATGGCGGGATGACCGCGCGTTGACGCATGTCGAATGGCGCCGGCCTGCAAGACGATGGCGCTCGGTATCCACGCGGCCTGTCTGCCGCACAAGCACTTCCGATCAAGGCGCGAGGTTGGGGGACTTCACGAAGTTGCATACGCCACCCACCCCTTGAACGTGAAAGCCGCATAGAACAGCTCATGTCGCTCGAAGCCGGCCTGCTCCAGCAAGCCGACCTCGGCTTCGGGGGGAAGCAGCGGGAGGCGGCGGGCCATCGCTTCGATCGTGGCGGCCGGGTTTGCCACCGGCATGCCGTTTGAAGTCATGAAAGCCACGTGCCTGCCCAGCCAGCGCAGCTTTTCGTCCGGTGCCTCGGGAACGCTGTGATGGGCCATCACCAGCGGGGCGCCGGGCTTCAACCGGCGCCTCAGCTCACGCAGCGTGTGCAGGCGTTCCTCGATGGACAGGAAGTGCATGGTCAGCAGGCAAACCGCGCCGTCGAATTCGATGGCCGGAACCGCATCGATGTAGCCCTCCAGCAGCTCCACCCGCGGCGCCAGCGGCCCCAGCGTCTGGACGGCCAATTCCAGCATCGGCGCTGACGGGTCGACGCCGAGCAGACGCCAGTGCGGGTAGGTCTCGGCGAAGGCCTTGAGCTCCAGGCCTCCACCGGCGCCCAGCACCAGCACGCGCCCATCGGACGGCACGTGCTCGTGCAGGAGCAGGCCGGTCATCTGGTGGAGTGCATGCAATCCGGGCACCTGACGCCGCGGTCCCTCCGTATACCGCGCAACCGCCTGGGGATCGTTGAAAGAAGACATGCTGCCCTCGCCGCTTGACATGGAGGCATTAACGTAACATCGTTTGTTACATGAAACGAGACAGCCGACTTTCCGCCGTACTCCACGCCTTGCTGCACATGGCCGAGCGCGATACGCCGATGACATCCGATGCGCTGGCGCAGTGCCTGGGCACGCATCCGGTGGTGGTCCGCCGCACCATGGGCCTGCTGCGGGAGGCTGGTTTGGTCACGGCGGATCGCGGACACGCCGGCGGCTGGCGCATTTCGACGGACCTCGCCAAGGTCACGCTGCGCCAGTTGCACGAAGCGCTGGGCGAGCCCGCACTGTTCGCCGTGGGCAACCGGAACGAACATCCCGAATGCCTCGTCGAGCAGGCGATCAATGCGGCGCTGGACACCGCTTTCGCCGACGCCGAGGCGCTGCTGCTGCAGCGGTTCGAGTCGGTCACCCTGGCCGCGCTGGCTGCGGATTTCGCGCGCCGCCATGGCGCCCATCGATCGAGGCACCGGCATGAAGCATGACGCCATCATCATCGGCGGCAGTTACTCGGGCATGGCCGCGGCCCTGCAGCTGCTGCGGGCGCGCCGCAGCGTACTCATCATCGACGGCGGCAAGCGGCGCAATCGCAGCGCCAGCCATTCCCACGGATTCCTGGGCCAGGACGGCGTCGATCCCGCCGAGCTGGCCCGTGTCGCCCGCACGCAACTCGAGGCGTATCCCACGCTGACCTGGCTGGACGGCGAAGTCGAGCAGGCGACCGGCGCGATGGAAGACTTCCAGGTGGCCTGTGGCGGCACCACGTATTCAGCCAGGCGTTTGCTGCTGGCGATCGGCGTGTCGGATCGGCTGCCCGAAATCCCCGGCCTGGCCGAGCGTTGGGGCAGGAGCATCTTCCACTGCCCGTATTGCCACGGCTATGAACTGGATCAGGGCCGCATCGGCGTCATCGCCACGGGCCCGATGTCGATCCATCAGGCGCAGCTGCTGCCGGAGTGGGGGGAGACGACGTTCTTCGTCAACGGCACGTTCGAACTCGACCAGGCTGCTGCGGAAGAACTGGCTCGTCGCGGCGTGAGGGTCGAAACGACGCGAATCGAGCGCATCGACGGAGACGCCGACATCGTGCTCACCGACGGACGACGCATGAGCTTCGCCGGCCTGTTCACCGCGCCGCGGAACGAGCCTTCGACGCCGGTCGCGGCGCAGCTCGGCTGCGAGCTGGTCGAGACGCCGATGGGCCTGCAGATATCGACCGGAGAAACCAAGGAGACCACCGTGCCGGGCGTGTTCGCCTGCGGTGACGCCGCGAAGATGCCGCACTCGGTTTCGCTTGCAGTGGGCGACGGCGCCTGGGCAGGTGCGCAGATTCACCGCTCGCTGGTGTGGCCGGCGTCGTAACCAACTTCCGAACCTGGCCCGCGATTCACGAAGCCGATGTCTCCAGCGCCCGGTTGAGCCGTTCCACCAGCGCGGCCTGGATGTGCCCGTTGGACACGCAGACATTGCCGCCATGCACGTCCACCGGGCCACCGGTGACCGAGCTGGCCACGCCGCCGGCTTCGCGCACCAGGATAATGCCCGGCGCCATGTCCCAGGCGCACAGCGAGCGTTCCCAGTACGCGTCCCAGCGTCCGGCCGCGACGTAGGCCATGTCGACCGAGCACGCGCCGGTGCGACGGATGCCGGCGACTTCGCCGGACAGCAGGGCCATCTCGCGGGCGAACACCGGGTGATCGGGCTTGCCGGCGAACGGGATGCCGCAGCCGAGCACGCTGTCGACCAGGCGGTTGCGGGTGGAGACGCGGATCGGTTCGCTGTTGAGCCAGGCGCCCTCGCCTTTCGCCGCCACGAACATTTCCCGCAACACCGGCAACCAGGTCACGCCGGCCACCACCTCGCCCTCGCGCGCGAGCGCGATGTTGACGCCCCACAGCGGCGTGCCGAACAGGAAGTTGGTGGTGCCGTCCAGCGGGTCGACGATCCAGCTCTGCGCATCGTCGCTGCCACCGGTGGTGCCGCCCTCTTCGCCGATGAAGCCGAACGATGGCTGCGCCTTGCCGAGGATTTCGCGGGTGCTGCGCTCGGCTTCCTCGTCGGCGATCGAGACCAGGTCGGCCGGGCCGGACTTGGTGCGCGCCACCAGTTCACCGAGCTGGCCGAAGCGCTGCAGCAGGCCGTCACCGGCTACCTGGGCGGCCTTGATCATCGCCTTGAGTTCGGGGGAAGCGCGCAACATGGTTTCAGTCCCTGCGACGTGTGCGCCACAGGCTCAGCGCCAGCAGCATGGAAAGCACGGACGAGCCGATCCAGAAGCTGATCGCCGGGCCGAAGTTGTAGTGGCGCACGCCATCGACCATGGTCATGCCATGCTGGATCAGCGTGCCGGAAACCTGCTCCTGCACGCCGGCGCCGATGTAGCTGCAGATGCCGATGACGCCCATCGCCGCGCCGGCCACGCGCTTGGGCGCGATGTCTACCGCAAACAGCCCGCCCAGCGAGGTGACCAGGCCGGTCAGCCCCATGCCGAACAGCACCATGGCGGTGATCAGCGACCAGAGGTGGTTGGGCCCGTAGAAGAACAGGAACAGCCCGGCCAGTTCCAGCAGCGCGAAGATCAGGTTCACCGGTGGGCGGTGCGCATCGAACAGCTTGTCGGAAATGAAACCGAACGCGACCGCGCCGGCCATGCCGGCCAGGGTGCTGATCATCAGCAGCGTGCCGGCCATGGTCAGCGAGTAGCCGTGCACTTCCTGCAGGTACAGCACGCCCCAGGAATTGATCGCGTAGCGCGTCACGTAGGTGGTCGCCGAGGCCAGGCACAGCACCCAGATCGCGGGCATCTTCAGGATCGACAGCTGCAGTTTCAGCACCGAGGCGATCTTCGGCTTGGCCGTTTCGCCGAAGTTGTCGTTCTTCCAGTCGTTGACCGCCGGCAGGCCCAGCGTGGGCGGGCGGTCCTGCAGCAGCAGGTAGGCGCCGATCGCGGTGGCCACGCCGATCACGCCCGGCCCCCAGAAGCCGAAGCGCCAGCCGAACGCGGCCACGATGGCGCCCACGACGAGAAAGGTCAGGCCCTCGCCGATCGAATGCGCCGTGCTCCAGATGCCGTAGGTGCGCCCGCGTTCGCGGTTGGAGAACCACGCGGTCATCGCCACCACGCCGCCGGGCGCGCCGAAGCTCTGGAACCAGCCGTTGAGACCCCACAGGACCACCGCCAGCCACACCGCGGTGACGAAACCCATCGCCAGGTTGCACAGCGCCGTGGTGAGGAAGGCGAACGCGAGGAAGCGCTTCATGTTCGCGTGATCGGCGAGGAAACCGTTGGTGAGCTTGCCGATCGCGTAGGTGTAAAAAAGCGCCGAACCGATCAGACCCAGTTCGGCAGGAGTAAAGATGCCGGCGTCGATGATCGGCTTCTTGACCACGCCGAGCGCCAGGCGGCAGGTGTAGATCAGGCCGTAGCCCAGCGTGATCGCAAGCATCACGCGCAGGCGATGCTTGCGATACTGCCGGTCGATGACGTCCTTGTCGGCGAGCTCGGGCTGGTCAGCGCCGGTTGCGAAAAATGCCAGCCATCCACGCGCCATGCGGATCCCCCTCTCGGTCGGCCGGCGCGGGCAGCGGCGGCCTCGTTGCAGCAAGCTTATTTCATTTCAACATATATTGGAAGAATCATTCCAATTCATGGCAGGCGCCAGTCGTCGGCGCTTTCGACTTAGCCCGCTGCGCGAACTTCGTTCAGCGGGAACGGATTGGAGAAAGTCGCCGTCACAAGGTGGGGATCACGAAGCTCTGCTCCACCGCCTCGCCGCCCTTGGGCCAGCGCTGGGTGACCGTCTTGGTGCGCGTATAGAAGCGCACGCCGTCCATGCCGTACTGGTTGAGGTCGGCAAAGCCCGAGCGCTTCCAGCCGCCGAAGCTGTGATACGCCACCGGCACCGGAATCGGCACGTTGATGCCGACCATGCCCACCTCGACGCGGTCGGCGAACTCGCGCGCGGCGTCGCCGCTGCGGGTAAAGATGCTCACGCCGTTGCCGTACTGGTGTTGCGACGGCAGTTGCAGCGCCTCCTCGAAACTGTGCGCGCGCACGATCTGCAGCACCGGGCCGAAGATCTCGTCCTGGTAGGTTTTCATCGTCGGCTTCACGTGGTCGAACAGCGTGGGCGCCAGGAAGAAGCCGCCCTCGTGGCCGGGCACCTTCAGGCTGCGGCCATCGACCACCAGCTCCGCGCCTTCGTCCACGCCAAGCTGGATGTAGCCCTCGATACGTGCCTTGTGCGCAGCGGATACCACCGGGCCGTAGTGCGCCTTCGGGTCGCTCGACACGCCGACCTGCAGCGCGGCAATCGCCGGCAGCAGTTTCGCGCGCAGCGCGTCGGCGGTCGCCTCGCCCACCGGCACCACCACCGGCAGCGCCATGCAGCGCTCGCCCGCCGAGCCGTAGGCCGCGCCCATCAGGTCGGCGACGACCTGGTCGAGATCGGCGTCCGGCAGCACGATGCCGTGGTTCTTGGCGCCGCCCATGCACTGCACGCGCTTGCCATGCGCCGCGCCGGCGGCGTACACCGACTGCGCCACGTCGGAAGAGCCGACGAAGCTCACCGCCTTGATCGTCGGGTGCGCCACGATCGCGTCGACGATCTCCTTGTCGCCGTGCACCACGTTCAGGATGCCCGGCGGCAGGCCGGCCTCGATCATCAGTTCGGCCAGTCGCACCGGCACCGAGGGATCGCGCTCGGACGGCTTCAGGATGAACGCGTTGCCGGTGGCGATCGCCGGGCCGAACATCCACATCGGGATCATCGCCGGGAAGTTGAACGGGGTGACGCCGGCGACCACGCCCAGCGGCTGGTGGGCCGTATAGACGTCTATCCGCGGACCGGCGCCCTGGGTGTACTCGCCCTTCTGCAGGTGCGGGATGCCGCAGGCGAACTCGATCACCTCCAGCCCGCGCAGCACGTCGCCGTGCGCGTCCGAAACCACCTTGCCGTGCTCGCTGGCGAGCAGCTCGGCCAGTTCCTGCTTGTGCGCGTTGAGCAGGCGCACGAACTCGAACATCACCCGCGCGCGCCGCTGCGGGTTCACCGCGGCCCAGCCCGGCTGCGCCGCGGCGGCACTGCGCACCGCGCGATCCAGCTCGGCCGCGTTGGCCAGCGAGACTTTCGCCTGCACCTTGCCGCTGTTGGGATCGAAGACGTCGCTGTAGCGGCCGGAGGTACCGACCACCGTCTGGCCGTCGATGAAATGTTCGATGCTGCGCATGACTCACTCCTGATGATGTGTTTGTTGCCGAACCCGCACCCCATCCGCCCGATCTCCCTGAGCGCAGGCGCGTAGCGCCGAAGTCGAAGGGCGCGCCGCCACGCGGCGCTTCGACTCAGCTTGCTCACGCAAGCTACGCTCAGCGTGATCGGATTTCGGGGACCTGAAGTCGACGTCAACCCGACGGGGTCTTGCGCCGCACAATCCAGTCGTGGGCCGGGTCGTTGCGGAAAATCCACTGGCGGTGCGGGCCCGCCATCACGTTGAGGTAGTACAGGTCGTAACCGTGCGGCGTGCCGACCGGGTGGTAGCCGCGCGGCACCATCACCACGTCGCCGTCTTCCACGCAGACGGTTTCGTCGAGCGAGCGGTCGTCGGTGTAGACGCGCTGGAAGGCGAAACCCTGCGGCGGGTCGAGCCGGTGGTAATAGGTTTCCTCCAGCGCGGTTTCCGCACCCGGCGCGGCGGTGTCGTGCTTGTGCGGCGGATAGCTGGACCAGTGCCCGCCCGGCGTGATCACCTCCACCACCAGCAGGCTGTCGGCCGGCTCGGTCTGCGGCAGGATGTTGCGCACGTGGCGCGTGTTGGTGCCTTCGCCGCGCACTTCGCGGCTCATCGACGATTCGGCGATCAGCCGCGGCTCGTCCTGCCCGGTGCCGGGCGCGGTGCACACGGCCAGTTCCACCGGGCCGCTGGCGATCACCTCCCAGGGCATGCCGGCAGGCACGTAGACGGCGCCGGGCGCGCGATCCTCGAACGGATTGCTGCGCCCACCGACGTGCATGAAATGACGACCACCCGCATCGACATCCGCCAGCCCGGCGACGATCACCAGGCAGGCTTCGCGCCCCGCCTCGCCGCCGGCGTGGCGCTGCCCGGCAGCCAGCTTCACCAGCTTGAACCCGACGTGATTCCAGCCGGCGCTGGCGGGGGTCACTTCCAGCACGGTGCCGTCGGCGGCAGCAGAATGCGGGCGAACGCGCAGGCCGGCCATCAGCGGGTACCTCGGGCAACTCGCTCTTTGCTCGTCGCCCCAGCGAAAGCTGGGGTCCAGCGACCCCGCGCCCTTGAACAGCCAAGGCACTGGATCCCAGCTTTCGCTGGGATGACGGGTGCTCGAAAGGTGGTCGAAAACGTCATCATTGCAACCCCGCCGCGGCGGCGCGCTCCCGCAGCGTGCCCAGGCCCAGTTGCGCGTAGGTGCGCGGATCGGCCAGGGCCGGGTCCTGCTCGGCCTCGATCACGATCCAGCCGCTGTAGCGGATCTTCGCCAGCGCGGCCATCAGGGCCGCGTAGTCCAGGCTGCCATCGCCCGGCACGGTGAACATGCCGGCGAGCACGCCGTCGAGGAAGCTCGCGCCGGACGCGCGCAACGTGTCGAACACTTCGCGGCGCACGTCCTTGCAATGCACGTGGGCGATGCGCGCGGGGTGTGCGGCGATCAGCGCCAGCGCGTCGATGCCGCCCAGCGCGGCGTGGCCGGTGTCCAGGGTCAGCCCCACCGACGCGCCGGTGTGGCGCAGGAAGGCCTGCAGGTCTGCCGCGCGTTCCACCACCGTGCCGAGATGATGGTGGTAGGCGAAACGGATGCCCTGCGCCTGGATGTAGTCGGCCACCTCCGTCAGGCGCTGGCCGAACATCGGCCATTCGTCCGGACCCAGCTGCGGCGTGTCGCGCATGGCGGTGCCGCGCTGGCCATGGATCGCGTTGCTGGTTTCGGCGAACACGAACACCGTGCTGCCCATCGCCTTGAGCAGTTGCAGATGCGGCTGCAGCGCGGCGATCTCGTCCTGCGCGGACTGCACCAGGAGCGAACCGCTGTACCAGCCGCCGATCAGGTCGAGCCGGTACTTCGCCAGCAGCGGCTTCAGCGCGTCCGCCTGGCGCGGAAACTTGCCGCCGAGCTCGACGCCTTCGAAGCCCAGCTCCTGGATGTCGTGCAGGATGCTGTCCAGCGGCGTGTCGCCGCCCAGCTCGGGCATGTCGTCGTTGGCCCAGGCGATCGGGCTGACGCCGAAACGGATGCTCATGACAAATCCTTCTTCTGTCGGATGCCCTGCTCGTAGGCGCGGCGCGCGGCCTCGACCTCGGGGCGTTCGGAAACCTCAGGCACCGCCACGTCCCACCACCAGCCGCCGGCTTCGGTGGCCTTGAGCGGATCGGTGTCGATCACCACCACGTAGCTGCGGTCGGCGGCGCGGGCGCGCGCCATCGCGGATTCCAGTTCGGCGATGGTGCCCACGTGCTCGGACAGCGCGCCCAGGCTGGCGGCGTGGGCGGCGAAGTCGATCGGCGGCAGCACCGCGTGCGCGGCATCGGCCAGCAGGTTGTTGAAGCCGGCGCCGCCGGTGGCGTGCTGCAGGCGGTTGATGCAGCCGTAGCCGCGGTTGTCCAGCAGCACCACGATCAACTTGCGGCCCAGCATCACCGAAGTGGCGAGTTCGGAGTTGAGCATCAGGTAGCTGCCGTCGCCGACCATCACCACCACGTCGCGATCAGGCGCGGCCATCTTCACGCCGAGCCCGCCGGCGATCTCGTAGCCCATGCACGAGTAGCCGTACTCGACGTGGTAGCCGTCGCTGCGCGATGTACGCCACAGCTTGTGCAGCTCGCCGGGCAGGCCGCCGGCCGCGCACACCACGATCGCGTCATCGTCCACGCTGCGCTGCACCGCGCCGATGACCTGGGCATCGCTGGGCAGATTGGGCGCGGCCGGTGCCGCGGTGACGGCGTCCACCGCCGTGTTCCAGGCCTTCACTTCGTCGGCGGCGATCGCCGGTGCGCACCAGCCGGCCAGGGCGGTGCCCAGCGCCTGCAGCACCGTGCGCGCATCGCCGACCACGGCCAGCGCATCGTGCTTGTGTGCATCGAACGGCTGCACGTTGATCTGTGCCTTGCGCGCGTTGGCGAACAGGCTGCGCGAGCCGGTGGTGAAATCCGCCAGCCGCGTGCCGATGCCGACGACGAGATCCGCGCGTGCGGCGGCGGCGTTGGCCGCGCTGGAGCCGGTGACGCCGACCGAACCCAGCGCCCGGGGATGATCCCAGGCCAGCGCGCCCTTGCCGGCCTGGGTCTCGGCCACGGCCAGGCCGGTCGTTTCGGCCAGCGCCTTCAGCGCGTCTTCCGCCCCGCTGTAGAGCACGCCGCCACCGGCGACCAGCAGCGGATGTTTCGCCGCCTTCAGCGCGGCAACCAGCGCATCGAGCTCGCCGGCGTCGGCGTTCTGGCGGCGCTCGCGCCACAACCGGCGCGCGAAGAACGATTCGGGATAATCGAACGCCTCGGCCTGCACGTCCTGGCAGAAGCCGAGCGTGGCCGGGCCGCAGCTGGCCGGGTCGAGCATGGTGGCCAGCGCCTTGGGCAAGGCATCCATGATCTGTTCGGGTCGCACGATGCGGTCGAAGTAGCGCGACACCGGGCGGAAACAATCGTTGGCCGAGACCGTGCCGTCGGCGAAATCCTCCACCTGCTGCAGCACCGGGTCGGGCTGGCGGCTGGCGAACACGTCGCCGGGCAGCAGCAGCACCGGCAGGCGGTTGACGTGGGCCAGCGCCGCGGCGGTGACCATGTTGGTGGCGCCCGGGCCGATCGAGGTGGTGCACACCATCGCGCGGCGGCGGCGCATCTGTCTGGCGTAGGCGATCGCCGCGTGGGCCATGCCCTGCTCGTTGTGCGCACGCCAGGTGGGAAAGCGCTCGTGCACGGCCTGCAGCGCCTCGCCCAGGCCGGCCACGTTGCCGTGCCCGAAGATCGCCCAGGCGCCGGCGAAGTACGGCAGCTCCTCGCCGCCGACGCGCACGTATTGCGCCATCAGCCAGCGGACGGTGGCCTGCGCGGCGGTGAGTCGCACGGTCGCCATCTCACACCGCCTCGCGTGGAAATTGCGCCGCCGCGCGTGCCTCGCGCCAGGCGTCGACCAGCACGGCGAAACGCCCGCACAGGTCGGCGATCGCCGTCTCGTCGTCGATGCTGCCGGCCAGCCAGCGCGCCGCGGCGTCGGCGAAGATCGTGCGGCCCACCGCGAAGCCCTTGACGATGGGGCTGGCCGCGGCGATGCGGAACGAGGCCACCAGCTCGTCGCTGGGCGCCTGCAGGCCCAGCATCAGCACGCCGCGGCAGCGCGGATCGTGGCTGCGGATGGCGCTTTCGATGTTCGCCCAGGTGGCAAGGTCGGCCGCCGGTTCGAGCTTCCACCAATCCGGTTTCATGCCCCGATCATAGAGGCGCCGGATCGCGCGCGCGGTGGTGTGCGCGTCGACCGCGCCGTGGCGGGAGGCGATGATCTCCACCAGCAGTTCGTGGCGGGTCTTGCGGCAGGCATCCTGCAGCCGCAGCAGTTGCCGCTCCTGCCGCTCGCGCAGTTCCTGCGGGTCGTCCGGGTGATAGAACGCGAGGCACTTGACCACGTGGTTGCGCGGCCAGGTGGCCAGTTCGGTGGCCACGTCGGCGGAGCTCTCGAACGCCAGCGGGCGCGACCCGGGCCACTCGATCGGGCGGCCGATCCAGTAGGGATGGTCGGCCGCGGCCTCCAGCCCGCGCATGCCGTAGCGGCCGTCCAGCAGCACGCCGAAACGGTCGTCGCCCTGCGCCAGCCGGTCCACCGCCTTGAGCGCCAGCGCCTTGAACGCGGCGATGCGCGAGGGGTCGGCGCCGCTCTCGCGGCACAGGTCCTCGAACTGGCTGCGATGGTCCATCGCCAGCACGGTCAGGTCCTCGTGCACGTGCACGCGGGTGGTCGACCAGTGCAGGTCCTCCAGCACCGTGTCGTCGCGCAGGCGGAACGGCCGCCCATGGTCGCCGAGGAACCACTGCAGTTCGTCCCAGGTCGGCATCGCCGGGGCGCAGCCGTGGCGCGACACCACGATGGCGCCGCAGGCGTTGCCGTACTCGCAGCAGGTTGCCAGCGGCTCGTCGCGCAGCCAGCCGCGCAGGAAGCCGGCCATGAAGGCATCGCCGGCGCCGAGCACGTTGAACACCTCGACCTTGAAGCCGCGGCCGACCACGCCGCCGTCGAGGCTGTCGGGAATGGCGTCGGGGAAGGCCGAGCAACCGAGCGCGCCGCGCTTGCACACCAGCAGCGCAGCGGTCTTGTCGCGGATCGCGCGCAAGGCTTCGACCGTGTCGGTGCTGCCGCCGAGGATGTGGATCTCCTCCTCGGTGCCCACGATCAGGTCGCACAGCGGCAGCACCTCCTGCAGCCGCGCGGTGACGGCGGCGTCGGCGACGAAGCGGTTCTCGCCCATGTCGCGGCCGGTGAGCCCCCACAGCACCGGGCGGTAGTCGATGTCGAACACCACCCGCGCACCCGCCGCGCGGGCGAGCTCGCAGGCGTGCACCGAGGCCTCGAACACGTTCGGCTGCGACAGGTGCGTGCCGTTGATCAGCACCGCGCCGGCCGACTGCAGCAAGTCGATGTCGATGTCGCCCACCGACAGCGCCATGTCGGCGCAGTTCTCGCGGTAGAAGATCAGCGGAAAGGTGTCCGGGTCGCGGATGCCGAGGAAGACCAGCGCGGTCAGTCGCGCGCGGTCGGTGACCAGGCCGTCGGTGGCGACGCCCTCGCGCACCAGCTGCTCGCGGATGAAACGACCGAAGTGGTCGGCACCCACCCGGCTGACCAGGCCGCTGCGCAGGCCCAGCCGGGCGGCGCCGATGGCGGTGTTGGTGGGGCTGCCGCCCACGTACTTGGCGAACGACATCATGTCCTCGAGCCGCCCCCCGGTCTGTTCGCCATACAGATCGATGCAGGACCGCCCGATGGTGATCAGGTCAAGCTGGCGCCGCGCCCCTTCCATATGCACTTCTCTCACGGGTACCCGGCGCCCACCGCGCCGAGTGCACGTAATATATATTCCATTTTCCAAGAAATAGCAACATACGTTTCATTTTTTGGCCGGCTTGCGCACGGGCAGCTTCGAGCTGTTGCGCTTGGGCGCGTTGCTGGCGAATGCATAGCCGATCACCAGCGCCTGGGCCAGGCACATCGAGGCCGACAGCGAGCGGAACTTGCGGATCTCCGCCTCGCGCACCTGCAGCACCACGGTCGCCGGCTTGGCCACCGGGCTGACCAGGCTGTCGCTGATCGACAGCACCTTGCAGTTCTGCTCGGAGGCCGCCTCGATCAGCTGCACCGCCTCCTCCGCATACGGGTGGTAGCTCACCGCGATCAGCAGGTCGCGGCGGGTGATCGCGTGGATCTGCTGCCGGGTCATGCCGCCGATGCTGTCGATGAACACGGTCTTCTTGTCCACCTGGTGCAGCGAATAGGCCAGGTAGGCCGCCACCGGGAACGAGCGGCGGAAGCCGGCCACGTAGACGGTCTCGGCCTCGCCGATCAGCTTGACCGCGGCGGCCAGGTTGCGGCTGCCGACCGCGTCGGCCAGGTTGTGCAGGGCCAGCACGTTGCCCTCGACGAACTCGGCCAGCACCTGGGCCGGGTCGGCGACCGACTTGCCGTCCACGCTCTGGCTGAACTGGCGCACGCGCTCGCCGTAGCCCAGCGCGGCGTTGCCCGAGAGCAGCCCGTCGCGGAACAGTCGCTGCATCTGCGAGGCGCCGTCGAAACCGAACGACTTGGCGAAGCGCACGATCGCCGACGGCTGCACGTTGCAGCGCTCGGCCAGCACGGCCAGCGTTTCCAGCGCCACCGCGTTCGGCTCGTCGAGCACGTAGCGGGCGATCTGCTGCAGGCGTTTGCTGAGGGATTCATAGCGATCGAGGATGGCGGTACGCAATTCGTCCGCGGTGGTGGGCGGCACGTCCATTTCGACCATGGGGATTCCTTCGTGCTTGCGCCCTGCGGGCGCCGGATGAAATATTGCACAACTTTCTGGAAATTCTATTACACTTTGAAACGGAATATCAGTTCCATTTCTTGAACGCGAACGGCGTGGGGAGTTTACTCTTGGACAGCATCGACGTTGCCTTGATCGGCGCCGGCCGCATGGGCCATGTGCATGGCCCGAACGCGGCCCGGCAACCCGGCCTGCGCCTGAAATACGTGGTCGACCCGCGCGCCGAGGCAGCCGCCTTCGCCCGTGCCCACGGCGCCAGCATGGCCTCGCTGGAACAGGCGCTGGCCGATCCGGCGATCGGCGGCGTGCTGATCTGCAGCACCACCGACCAGCACCTGGGCCATGCGCTGGCGGCGGTCGAGGCGGGCAAGGCGGTGTTCTGCGAGAAGCCGATCGACCTGGACCTGCAGAAGGTGCGCGCCGCCCAGCCGCGCTTCGGGAAGGCGCGCTTCCTGCTCGGCTTCAACCGCCGCTTCGACCCGCAGTTCGCCCGCCTCAAGCAGCAGCTGGATGCCGGCGTGGTCGGCAAGCTGGAAACCCTGCACCTGGTCAACCACGACCCCGCTGCCCCGCCGCCGGGTTTCATCCCCACCAGCGGCGGGCTGTTCAAGGACTTCACCATCCACGACCTGGACATGGCGCGCTGGCTGATGGGCGAGGACCCGGTCGAGGTGTACGCCACCGCCAGCTGCCTGGTGGACCCGGAGATCGGCCGCCAGGGCGACGTCGACACCGCGCGCTGCGTGCTGAAGACCGCCAGCGGGCGGCTGTGCGTGATCTCCAACACCCGCCGCAGCGGCTATGGCTATGACCAGCGCATCGAGGCATTCGGCGCCACCGGCATGATCCGCGCCGACAACGTGGCGCAGGACACCGTACACATGCTCACCGAGGCCGGCAGCAGCGGCGCGCCGATCATGCCGGCGTTCGCCGAGCGCTACCGCGACGCCTACCGCGCGCAGATCGCGCACTTCGCCGAGGTGGTGCACGGCCGCGCCGAACCCTTCACCAGCTACGCCGACGGCGTCGCCGCACTGACCCTGGCCGAAGCCTGCGCATGGTCCGCGCAGCACGGCGAAGTCTTCAAACTCTGAGCGAGACACGAGCATGCACAAAGTCGCACTCATCGGCGCCGGGCGCATCGGCCACATCCACGCCCGCAACGCCGCGCTGCACCCACGGCTGGAGCTGGCCGCCGTGGTCGATGCGATCGACGCCTCGGCGCAGGCGCTGGCCGGCGAATGGAACACCGCCGTGGGCACGCTGGAGGCGGTGCTGGCCGATGCGTCGATCCGCGGCGTGATCATCGCCAGCTCCACCGACACCCACCTCGACTACAGCCTGCGCGCCGCGGCCGCCGGCAAGGCGATCTTCTGCGAAAAACCCGTCGACCAGGACTACGCGCGCGCCCGCGGCGCCGCGAAGGCACTGGCCGGGGCGAACATGCTGCTCGCCTTCAACCGCCGCTTCGATCCGAACTTCCAGGCGCTGAAGGCGCGCCTGGACAGCGGCGTCATCGGCAGCATCGAGAGCCTGCAGATCACCTCGAACGATCCCGCGCCGCCGCCGCCCTCCTACGTCGCCATCTCCGGCGGCCTGTTCAAGGACATGGCCATCCACGATTTCGACATGGCGCGCTGGCTGCTGGGCGAGGAGCCGGTGGAGGTGTATGCCGCCGGCAGTTGCCTGGTCGATCCGGTGATCGGCGAACTCGGCGACGTCGACACCGCGCGCACCGTGCTGAAAACCGCCTCGGGCAAGCTCTGCGTGATCTCCAACAGCCGCCGCAGCGGTTTCGGCTACGACCAGCGCATCGAGGCGTTTGCATCCAAAGGCATGGTGCGCGCGGACAACGTGCTGGAAAGCACCACCCAGGTGTGGAGCGACGCCGGCGTGTCCAGCGACCGGCTGCAGAATTTCTTCCTCGACCGCTACGCCGAGGCCTACCGCCGCGAGATGGACCACTTCGCCGACATGCTGGATGGCACCCCGGCCGCGGTCGGTTACGCCGATGGCGTCGCGGCGCTGGCGCTGGCCGAGGCGGCCACCGAGTCGATCCGGAGCGGGGCGCCGGTGCGGCTCTGAGCGAGGCGCGGCTCTGCGCGAGGCGCGGCGGGCGGTGCCCGCCCTACGGTTTGCGGCGCACGTAGGGCGGGCATTGCCCGCCGCTCTCGTGAACGTCAACCCGCCGCGGGCTTGCGCAGCGGCTCGACCAGTTTCGAGCTCACGATCTGCTCGAAGTCCGCGATCGGGCAGCGCTCGGCGCAGCCGGGGATCGGCAGGTACTGGTACGACGGCGCGTTGGCGGCGCCGAGTTTCTGCAGCTCGCGCACCTGGTCCATGGTCTGCGCGCGGTAGAACGCGCGCACGAACTGCTTGCCGGCGGCATCGGACAACACCTCGAAGCCGATCGCGCCGCCCGGCGGCGGATCGTCGCGCGGGTAGTCGGGCACCTGCCAGTGCAGGTCGAGCATGCCGCCGAGGTCCGCGATGTTGGTGTCGTGGCCGACCAGCACGGTGAGCTTCGGGCCGTGCTCCACCGCGCCGAGCATGCGCGCGGCCAGCGGCGAGGCGGCGCGGGCGGCCACGTAGGGCGCGCGCCCCTCGTAGTGGAACTTCAGCGCGTGGAACTTCAGCAGCTCGCCGATCTGCTCGCGGGTGAGGTGGCCCCAGGCCACGTCCTTCATCGGCATGCCCTGCAGGTACTCGAGCAGGAAGGTCTGGCTGGCGGTGGAGGCGATGCCGAACGGATCGCCCACCTTCGGCCGCTCCTCGTCGCTGTTGTCGATGCCTGCCGGCATGCGCGACATGTCGCAGGCCGCCCCCGGCGTGCAGCCCATCGCCTGGTTGAGCAAGGCGAACAGCGGCGCCTGCGCCTTGACCTCGGCGGCCATGCCGCCGGCAGGCACCAGCGCCTGCACCGCGGCCAGCGCCTTGCCGCGGTCGAGCATCATGGCGCCGGTCGAGAACGGGTGGAACTCGATGTCGTCGGCCTTGGCCGGGTACGCCACGTGGATGCCGCAGCCCGGCGCCATGCCCTCGAGCAGTGCGCGCGCGGTGTCCTGGGTGCGCGTCTTGGCGCTGGCAGCCACCTTCACCGCCTCCGCCGACGGGCAACCCTCGGCCGGCAGCAGGCCGCGGGCGACCCAGTTGCCGCGGTCCCATTGGCCGAGCAGGCGGATCGCGTCATAACCATGCCCGGTCAGCTCGCCGTAGCCGGCGTCCCAGCTCGGCCACGGTTGCGGATGGGTGCCTTCCGGGGTCACCTGCGGCTTGGTCGGCGGGCGCACGCCGTGGCGCATCAGCATCACCACGCGTTCCAGCTTCAGCGTGCCGGATGCGGCGGCCGGTGCATCGCTGGCGGCAACGGCCGGCTCGCCCGGCGGCGATTGCGCGCAGCCGCCCAGCCCGGCCAGGGCCAGGGCCAGAGTGATGCCTGCCAGCGCGGGCCAGAGGATGTTCGGACGTTTCAGCGACATGGTCTGCTCCACATGCATCGGATGTTGCCGGTGGTGGAAAAAAAAGCGGCGATCCGGGGGAGTGGATCGCCGCCAGGAACCGTGGGGACGGAACTGCCTGGCGTGGCGGCGGCCGCCTCCGGCACGCGGCCGGGGCAGGTCCGCCGCCCGCCGATCAGAACACCGCGCGCAGCGTGAGCGACCAGCGCGGCGACGAGCATTCGCGCTCGAGCTCCATGAAGTCCACGTTGTACGCACGGTTGTTGGCCATCATCTCGGCCGCGTCGTCGCCGGCGAAATCCTGCTCCAGCTGCTGGCTGCACGAATCGAGCAGGTTGTTGCCGGTCAGGCGCAGCACGAACGCCTTGCCGAGTCGCTTCTCCAGGAAGATCTCCAGGTTGCCTCCGTACGTCGTCGTCTGCATCTCGCCGGGCGAGTTGTGCTGGTAGGCCGGGCCTTGCTTCTGGTAGCTGGCGCCGAACGCCGCCTTCCACGCCGGGATGTCCTGCGTCACGCCCACGTTGTAGACGTAGGAGGGCTGGTCGTCGATGGTGGTGTCGCGGTCGGTGATCGGATTGAGCCGCTCGGAGAACAGCCGGGTGTAGTTGCCGAAGATGCCGGTGTGTTCCATGCCCATGAAGCTCAGCGGCATCGACATGTCGAACTCGACGCCACGCACCTTGGCGCTGCCGAGGTTCTCGTAGGTGTACAGGCCGCCGGGGAAGTCGTCCGGGTCCTGGCCCGCGTCGGTCACCGGCCGCGTGGTGCGGACCAGGCCGATCAGGTCGGAGATGTTGCGCTGGAACAGGTTCATGCCGATCACGCCGTTGCGGCCGATGGTGCGCTCGTAGCCGAGGTCGAAGCCGAGCGCGCGCTCCATCTTCAGGTTCGGGTTGCCCATCGTCACGTCGTAGTCGCCAGGCGACTCGACCGTCACCGACGGCACCAACTGGTCGACGCTGGGGCGGCGCACGGTTCGCGCCACGCTGAAGCGCAGCTGGTCGTGATCAGTCACCTTCCATTGCAGGTGCCCGGACGGGTTGAGCATGAATTCATGGCTGCTGGCGTGGCCGGTGCTTTGCCCCACCGGAGCGCCGTTCTCGGTGTCGACGGTGATGTAGTCCTGCGTCGTGCGGGTCTTCTCGCCGCGCACGCCAGTGGTCACCGTGAGCCGCGGGTTGATCTCCCAATCCACCTTGGCGAAGGTGTCGAAGCGATCCTCCTTGTAGTCGAAGCGGCCATCGGTGCCCTTCTGCTTGGACTTGCTCAACCCCGAGATCTGCGTGCTGATGAAGGTGCGGTCCTTGTTCTTCAGCTGCACGCCCACCTTCAGCGTGGCGGCATCCATGCCCATGGAACGGGCCAGGTCCGGCATGCGCCGGGTGATCGAGGTATCGCCTTGCCAGTTCTTGTCGTCGGCCGCGGTGCCCTTGATCTTGTCCTTCTTGTCCGGCGTGTCCTTGAAGTAGTGCTTGACCTCGCTGCCCTTGGTGGTGTTGCGGGCCAGGTAGGCCTCGAAATCGGTGTTCTCGTTGAACGAGGTGTCGAACAGGGCTGACAGGCCGTAGCTGTCCTCGTCGATCGGCGTGGTCTCGTACTTGAACTCCGGATTGGCCAGGTCCAGTCCGCCGACGCTGCCGTCTCCCTCGTAGGTACGGGTGTCCTCGTGTTCGGTGCGGCGGGTCTTCAGCGCGAACGCATCCAGTCGCAGGGTGGAGTTGTCGGACATGCGGAAGGTCACGTCGCCATTGAAGGAAAGATCCTTCGAGTCGCGCTGATCGCCCTGCTCCTCGCGCGAGGCGGCGCGGGACCTGGATATGTCGTCCCAGCTCTGCAGGCTGTGCCCGTTGCCGTGGGCGGCGACCTCGTCGGCAAAGCCGGCCGTGCTGCCGTCCACCACTTCCTGGATCGCGTGCTTTTCGTTGAAGCGCTTCTGCGCATCGACGGTGAGCGAATAGAACACCGTGTCCGCATCATTGCGGCCGGACCAGGATACCGACGCATTCGGACGGATCCGTCCGGTCTTCTTGTCCCACGTTTCTCCGATGCGCGCGATCACGCCCGGCGGCAGGGTCGCGCCGTCTTTCAGGATGATGTTGATGGTGCCGCCCACGCCCTGGCTGTCGAAATCGGCGGATGGCGAACGCACGATCTCGATGCGGTCGATGATCTCGGCCGGGATGCGATCCACCGCCACCGAGCGGTCGTTGCCGATGCCCGGCACACTGCGGCCATTGACCAGGATCTGGGTGTAGCCGTTGCCCAGGCCGCGCATCTCCGGCGCCACCGACTCGCCGATGTCGCCGACGAAGGCGATGCCCGGCACGCGGCGCAGCTGGTCGCCCACCGAGACCGGCTCGAACTTGGCGAAGAACTGCTGATCGTAGACCAGCACCGGCGCAGGCACGTCGATGTGGTTGCGGTAACCGATGTTGCCGGTCACCACCACCGACTGCAGATCCACCGCCTTTTCCTTCTGGGCGCCCGTCGTCGTGGCGGCCTGGCCATCGTTGCCCTGCGACTCGCCTTGAGCCTGGGCGCCCGCCGGTACGGCGGCATCGTTGGCCAGGCCAAGGCTGGGCGTGGCGATCACGCAACCGGCCAGCAGTAGTGCCGCGTGCAACGCATTTCGTCGAAAAGTGTGCATGGATCATCTACCCCCGAGGTATGTGCCACCCCCGACTTACGCCCCCGCGGCGAAGTGATGGCAGCCCGAGAATACGAACAAACATTCCAAAATGCAACACGTTAGAATGTTTCGTGCAAAACGCTTTCCGCTGTCGTATGGTGGCCCACGCGCAACGAAGCCCTGGCCGCATACGCCGCCCCGCACTGAGGAGACGAGGAATGAAAGCACGGCTTGGTTACACACTCGCGACATCGCTGGCGCTGCTCGCCGGCCTGGCAGGCTGCAGCCCGGCCGCGCACGAGGCCGGCGCCACGCCCGCACCCACGCTGGTGCGCGCGCACGCGCAGAGCGAGGCGACGCAAAGCGGCAAGACGGATTTCGCGCTGCTGGTGGAAGGCGCCACGCCCGACGCGCCGGCCCGCCTGCTGGCCACCGCCGCGCTCGGCGGGCTGGAGGTGTACGGCCTGGACGGCAAGCGCCAGGCCACGGTGGCGGCCGGTGAAGCCGCCGGCGTCGACGTGAGTTACGGGTTCGCGCTGGGAGACCGCTCGACCACGGTGGTCGCCGCGCTGGACGCCACCGAAAACAGCCTGCGCCTGTTCACCATGGACGGCGACAAGCCGGTCGAAGCCGGCGCCCGCGCCATCCCGCTCGGCTTCGCCGTGGAAGGCCTGTGCCTGTTCCATTACGAGCTGGACGACGCGCTCTACGCCGTGGTGGTCGGCGACGGCGGCGAAGTCGACCAGCAGATGATCTACGCCAACGCCGACGGCAAGCTCGACGCGCGCCAGGTGCGCCGGGTCAACCTGCCCTCCAAGCTCAAGCAGTGCACCGCCGACCGCCACGGCAACCTCTACGTGGCCGAGCAGGCGGTGGGCGTGTGGCATCTCGACGGCGACCCGGAAGCCGACCTGTCGGCGCGCCTGGTCGATGCGCCGCGGCTGGGCCACCTCGGCAAGAAGGTCGAAGGCGTGGCCTTGTACGACGGCGGCAAGGGCAGCCAATGGCTGCTCGCCGCGGACAGCGCCGAGGGGCGCATCAACGTCTACGACCGCGCCGATCACGACACGTATCTCGGCAGCTTCCAGGTCGGCACCGCCGCCAGCGGCACGGCCGTCGCCGAACCCGGCCCGCTGTTCGCCACCAGCGCCGCGCTGGAGGGCTACGCGCACGGCGTGCTGCTGGTCAGCGACGAGGATGGCGGCGCCAACCACCAGATCGTGTCGATGGCCGACGTGGCCAAGGCGCTGAACCTGCCGGCGGGTACGCCGCAGGACCCGCGCGCCGTGGCCCGGCCGCCGCTGCCCACCGTCACCGCGCTGGTGGAAACCGTGCCGGTGGCCAGCTACGGCGATGCCGCGGACGATCCGGCGATCTGGGCGCATCCGACCGACCCGGCGAAAAGCCTCATCGTCGCCACCGACAAGAAGGCCGGCATGGCCGTGTACGACATGCAGGGCAAGCTGCTGCAGTTCCGCGCCGACGGCAAGATGAACAACACCGACCTGCGCAACGGCTTCGCGCTGGGCGGCAAGCAGGTCACCCTGGTCACCGCCAGCGATCGCACGCACAAGTCCGTGGCGATCTACCGGCTCGATCCGGACCGGCGCGAGCTGGTCGACGTCGCCGACGGCGTCCAGGACACCGGCATGGCCGACCCGTACGGCCTGTGCATGTACCGCAGCGCGAAGACCGCCAAGACCTACGTCTTCGTCAATACCGGCGACGGCCTGATGCGCCAGTGGGAGCTGCTCGACGCCGGCAACGGCCGCGTGCGCATCGCGCAGGTGCGCGAGTTCCACCTCGCCAGCCAGGCCGAGGGCTGCGTGGCCGACGACGAATCCGGCGTGCTCTACGTGGGCGAGGAGGACGTGGCGCTGTGGCGGATGAGCGCCGAGCCCGACGGCGGCGACGCGATGACCGCGGTCGACCGCGTGGCCGACAACAAGGCGATCAAGGACGACCTCGAAGGCGTGGGCATCTACGACCTGGGCGGCGGCCGCGGCTACATCGTGGTGTCCAGCCAGGGCAACAACAGCTACGCGGTGTACCGCCGCGACGGCGACCGTGCTTACCTGGGCTCGTTCGCCGTGGTGGCGGACGGCGCGCGCGGCATCGACGGCATTTCCGAAACCGACGGGCTGGAGGTCACCAGCCGCAACCTGGGCCCGGGCTTCAAGCACGGTGCGATGATCGCCCAGGACGGCCGCAACGTGCTGCCGGTCGAGAACCAGAACTACAAGTACGTGCCGTGGGAATCCATCGCCAAGGCGCTCAAGCTGGAGATGCGCTGAGGTTCCTGCCGCGGCACGCGGCACCGGCCCACGGCACGTTCGTCCGGCGGACTGCAGGGGAACCCGTGCGGGATTTCCCCTGCCCGCCGGAACGCGGCAAAATTGCCCCGTTGCGCGCCACGACAGTGGGCGGCACGAGGACGATGGATGCACGGCGAATACAAGATGCCCGGCGGCAAGCTGGTGGTGGTCGACCTGCAGGTGCGCGACGACCGGCTCGCCGACGTGCAGGTGAGCGGGGATTTCTTCCTGGAACCGGACAGCGCGCTGGTAGCGATCAACCGCGCGCTGGAGGGCCAGCCGTGGAACGCCGGCGAGACCGAGCTCGCCGCAGCCATCGAGCACGGCCTTGCCCATGACGTGATGATGTACGGCCTTTCGGCGCAGGCGATCGCGATCGCGGTGCGCCGCGCCCTGGATGGAGACACCGCATGATGCGCAGCGAATGGCGTGACCACGACTGGCAACTGATCCACACGCTGCCGCAATCCCCCAGCCTGCACATGGCGCTGGACGACGTGCTGGTGCACGAGGTCGGTGCCGGCCACCGCCCGCCCACGCTGCGCATCTGGGAATGGGCCTCCTCGGCCGTGGTCATCGGCCGCTTCCAGTCGCTGCGCAACGAGGTCGACATGGAGGCCGCGCAGCGCCACGGCATCGAGGTGGTGCGGCGCATTTCCGGCGGCGGCGCGATGTTCATCGAGCCGGGCAACACCATCACCTATTCGATCTGCGCGCCGCTGTCGCTGATCAAGGGGCTGTCGTTCCAGCAGGCGTATGCGTACATGGACGAATGGGTGATCGAGGCGCTGGGCACGCTGGGCATCAAGGCCTGGTACCAGCCGCTCAACGACATCACCTCCGCCGGCGGCAAGATCGCCGGCGCGGCGCAGGCGCACCGCGGCGGCGCGGTGCTGCACCACGTCACCATGGCCTACGACATCGACGCGGCGAAGATGCTCGACGTGCTGCGCATCGGCCGCGAGAAGCTCTCCGACAAGGGCACCACCAGCGCAGCCAAGCGTGTCGATCCGCTGCGCAGCCAGACCGGCCTGCCGCGCGAGGCTGTAATCGCGCGCATGATCGACACCTTCCGCCAGCGCCACGGCCTCACCGACGACGTCCTGCGCCCCGACGAACTGGCCCGCGCCGAGACGCTGGCGCGCGAGCGGTTCTCCAGCCAGGCGTGGCTGGCCGACGTCGCCTGACGTCCACCCGCCCCGTCGTAGGAGCCCGCTCGCGGGCGAGCTCTTGCTCTTGCGAATCCCGAATCCCGAATCCCGAATCCCGAATCCCGAATCCCGAATCCCGAATCCCGAATCCCGAATCCCGAATCCCGAATCCCGAATCCCGAA